>Ga0153954_1000075_pt1 | contig 89188 bp, 62 predicted proteins | sample TSFL038MetaG_FD_102277 | JGI IMG/M metagenome (GOLD analysis project Ga0153954, IMG submission 102277) | Attine ant fungus gardens microbial communities from Florida, USA - TSFL038 MetaG | ecosystem: Host-associated > Fungi > Mycelium > Unclassified | place: USA: Florida, Wekiwa Springs State...
GTCGGGATGTGGGGCTCGATCAAGCCCCACTGGGCATCGGTAACGTCGCTGGGGTAGTTGTGCGCTCTCATCCCAATTCTACGATGCTCAGCCTCCTGATGTTCCCCTTATGGGACAGACTCTAAAAGGGACCGGTCCCAAAAATGGGACGGTGGTCGTCTTCTTTGGAACCAATACTATGGCTACCAGGCTGTACGATTGCGATGCGGACGGCAACTGGGAAGGTACGATAGACGCCCCTAATCCGGTCACGGATGTAAATACGTATATATATGTTGAAAGTTTGTTTAACCCCATGGATTTCCAGAGCACGAATGTGACCATCAAAAAGAAAGAAAGCCGCCTAACGTCGTCATGATCGCTTGGCATTCGGATGTTCCGCTCTCCGCACTAATTGGGCTAAATTGTGTGGTTGCGCGGCGCATAGAATCGTAAGGCGATTTAGAATTTCTGTGGTCCAATCAAGTGTTACACATGGCGAACCGCCAATAAAAATAGTGTGTAACACTTGGTTTTGGTTGGGTTGTCATTGATTAATTGTCTGATTTTGTTTTCATGGTTGTTTGTAGCGATCGCATCCTGCCGTCAGCTGTGTTTCATGAGGTGCTTTGTGTTTAATCGTGCTGCGACGCATCGGTTTTCTCGTGCTTTTACTCTAATCGAGATTACGGTCGTTATTATTATTATTGCTCTGCTTTTTGGGCTTTTACTGCCGGCTGTCCAATCTGCGCGTGAGGCTTCACGTCGTCTGTTGTGCGCAAATAATCTTAAACAATTCGGTATTTCAATTGCTAATTACGAGTCTTTAAATCGCTGCCTGCCTCTCGGAGAACAGGGGAAATCTAGGCTTTCGCTTAACACGGTTCTATTACCGACTTTAGATCAAACTTCCCTCTATAATTCCATCAATTTTGAAGCAACAAACACACCTGATGCAAATCTGACCGTAATGTGCACTTCTCTTTCAGTTTTTCTGTGCCCCTCTGATTCGCATCCATCGCCACCTTCCTCGTCCATCAACTATGTTGGCAATGTTGGGTTTGAGCCTCAAGCCAATGGATATAATGGCGCGTTTGCACCTTACTATTTTGCAGGCGCAGTGTTACCACCTATGCTCATACCGTTGCCGATAATCACCTATTCTGCATTTTCTGACGGCACAGGTCATACTGCTATGCTCTCTGAAATTCTCGTGGGCAATATGGGGCAAGGTGGTAATGATGCGAAGCGAACGGTCTTTGTAACACCGAAGCTTCTTGATGACCCAGCGCAATTTCCCATGTTTTTGTCCCAATGTTACAATCTCGATGCTTCCAGCAACGGCCTTTATACGCGTGGCGTGGCGTGGATGCTTGCTAGCGATCGTACCATGTTCTACAATCACACACTCAACCCGAACGCGCGTAGCTGTTTGAATGGTTTGAGTGGCTTTTTGGGCGCTATCTCCGCCGGCAGCATGCATGGGAATCAAGTAAACTGCGTTTTTGCTGACGGACACACTGAGGTCGTCAAGGAATCGATCGCGGCACGGACCTGGAGAGCGCTCGGCACAAGAAGCGGAGGCGAAGTGATTTCGGATTGACCAGCTTCCTGGTAGCTGCTTTCTGCCAACTTGTCGGCCCTTCAGACGGCGGCATCACCGACGAACTGTTGGAAAATGGCGCGAGTGCGAACGGCGTGCCGTTCGGCGTCTTCGATGAAAGCCTTGGCGCACGTGGTGGGATCTTCGGGGCCGTAGTTGAGACGCCTTGCCAGGCGAGTGAGCTCTTCAGGCTGATCGGGGAGTCCGCTGATGCTCCGATTGTGGACGATGCGAAGCCGGCTCTCGACGGTGCGCAGGAATTCGTAAGCTTCACGAAGCTCCGAAGCGAGAGGAGGCGGCAGGAGGCCGGCACGTCGGAGGGCGTCGAGGGCCTCCCAGACATTGGAGCGAATCACGTCCGGCGAGTTCCGAGCATGGACGAGTTGAAGGTATTGGACGAGGAACTCGATATCGGCAAGGCCGCCCGAACCTCGCTTGAGGTCGTTGCGCGCAACATTCTCTTCCAAGCGGCGTCGCATGGCGACCGCTTCGTGCGCTAATGTGGCTGGATCGGCAGGGGTCGAAAGGATCTGTTGAATCGCTTCGGACACGAGCTTCCCGAAACCGCCATTGGAGAAAATCACGCGAGCACGGGTCAACGCGAGACGCTCCCAAGGCAGAGCCGTTTCCTCGAAATAGGTGCGGAACGTGTCCAGGGAGACGACCAGCGGACCGGACTTTCCATGCGGCCGGAGTCGAGTGTCGACGCTGTAAAGCGGAGACGATGCGGAGGTCCCACCGAGAGCCTTCAAAATCTTCCGGACGACTTCCGTGACGAACTGGTCGTTGCTGATCGATGTGCCCTGGCCCTGGGTTTCACCATCGGTCTCATGAAGGAAGATCAAGTCGAGGTCGCTATGGTAGTTGAGCTCTCGGCCACCGAACTTGCCGAGACCAAGGATCGCCCAGCGTGATCGCTTGCCGTCCGAGGCTCGGTGGGGGAGGCCATATCGTGCCGCCTGGCGATCCCATTGGTCGCGCGCGACGTGACTGACGATGGCTTCGGCGACGTCGGCGAGCTCACGCGTGACGTCGCGAATCGGTTCCCGCCCCAGAATGTCGCGGATACCGATCCGGAGCCATTCCTTGTTGCGGTAGCTCAACAGAATCGGGGCAAGGTCCTCGGCCCCTTTGCAGAGCTCGGCAAGCTCCGCCTTGATGGCCTGCGCGGGCTGAGGTCGGTCGACGACGAGCGAATCCATCAACTCATCGATCATGCCTGGGTTGTTGATCAGAATTTCCGAGAGAAACTGGCTGTTCGCGCAGAGCTCAACGTAGAGCCGAAGCGTGGGCGGATTGAAGTTGAAGAGTTCCCAGAGAATCGCCTTCGCACCTAATGAGGCTGAGACCTTCTCCAGGTTCGTGAGGGCCATGTCCGGGTCGGGAGCGTGGCTAACGGCCTGGAGAAGTCGGGGAGCGATCGCTGCGAGGAAGTGCCGGCAACGCGCCTGGGATAAGAAGGGAATATCTTCTCGTGCCAACGCCATCAAGTTCTGATAGGCGGTGCGCGGGTCGTGAAACGGGAACTTCCCCAGGGCGTCGGTGACCAGGTCGTGGCTCGGATTGGGGTCGAGAACCAGGTCGACGACCGGGTCGGCGGTCGCGCCCGAGTCGTCGCGGAAGGCGTCGTGGAGCAGGTGGTTGAGGATGCGGCGGTTGAGTTCGGTCTTGGCGCGATAGTCGGCGAGGAAGCGTTGAGCGGGCCCGGTCCGGTCTTCCCATGCGGATGCCGTGGGGTAGCCCATGCGGATGGCCAAGGTCCGCTGCTCCTCCAGGTCGCGAGGCATCTCGTGGGTCTGACGGTCGAACATCGTCTGAAGCCGATGTTCGAGCCGCCGGAGGAAGCGGTACGTGTTCTCCATGATCCCCCGCTCTTCGCCGGTCAAACAACCAACGAGCTCAAGCTGCGACATGGCCTGGAGCGTGTTGGAGTGACGGACTGTCGCGTAGCCTCCTCCATGGAGGAGCTGGAGAAACTGAACGACGAACTCGACGTCGCGGATTCCCCCGTGCCCCGTCTTGACCTCGATTTCGGCGGTGCCGGCTGAGACCGTGCGTTGCTCGATCCGGCGCTTCATCGCCTTGATCTCGCTGATCTCGGTGCCGCTGAGGTAGCGCCGATAAATGAAAGGGGTGATGGCGTCGAGAAAGGTTTGCCCCAGGCCCAGGTCGCCCGCGATCGGACGGCATTTGATCAAGGCCTGGCGTTCCCAGGTTCTCCCGCTCGTTTCGTAGTAACCGAGCGTGGCTCCCAGCGATCGGGCCAGTGCCCCTTGGTCTCCTTCGGGGCGGAGTCGCATGTCGACGCGATAGGCGATCCCGAGCGCGGTGTGATCGGAGAGGAGGCGAACCATGTCGCTTCCCATCTTGGCGAAGAACTCGGCGTTCGAGACGGTTCTTGGACCCGACGTTTGTCCCTCAAAATCGTATAAGAAGATCAGATCAATATCGGAGCTGTAATTGAGTTCCTCGCCCCCGAGTTTCCCCAGCGCGAGCACCACGAACCGAGCCGGTTGCTCTTCGGGGCCGAGAGGCTGACCGTGCTTGGCCTCGGCGCGTCGCCGCGCGAGTCTGTAGGCAGCTTCCACGCAGGCGTCGGCGAGATGGGAGAGGTCCAGCGTCACGATCTCGAGTGGTGCGCTGCGCACGATGTCGTTGTAGCCGATTCGGAGTATCTCCCGTCTCCGAAAGTGGCGCAGTATGAGTCGTTCCGCTTCTTCGTTGGATGCGGCCTCGAGTTTGACCCAGAGGTCTGCGATCAAGGTCTCGCGGTCTCGGCGATCGGCACCGGCGCGGAGCCACTCGAGGAGGCTCGGATCCCGAATCATCAGCTCGCTGAAGTGCTGGCTCGTGCTGAAGAGTTGGAGGAGGATCTCGAACGTCCTCACGTTACTCGACAACAGCGTGATCATGGCTGCGGGATCGGGGCTGGCCGAGACGAAGCGTTCGAGGTTGGTGAGCGCCATCCCCGGGTCGGGGCAGCGCGGGAGGAGGATGTCGAGATGCCGCGTGAGTGCGGCCAGTACGGCGCTCTGATCGGTACGCTGGGCGAGGTCACGAAGATCGCGTGCCCCCTGGTCCGCGTCTCGAACGCCCAGACTCGAAAGCCAACGCTTGCAAAACTCGGGGGCTTCGTGAACGGTCCGAAGCCAGTCGATGATCGCCGAGGATTGATTTACCATGGCAGGACCGCGCCGATCCTTCAAGACCCGGCAAAGTCAGGTGAGCCGTGCTGGAGGTGTCGGAAGAGTGCCTCGACATCGCCTCGACTGATGCCGAATGCGGTGGCGATCGAGCGATCGTCGGCTCCCGGCCGCATCAAGGCCAAGACGTGCGGGGCGAAGCGGCGGAGGCGGTCGGGCAGGGGAGGCGCTGGGGTCCGGCGCCGGTGTTCATCCCAGGGGTCGCCCAGATCGAGATACCCTGGCTCGAACCAGTATTCACGTCCGCCGCGATTGAGTAATTCCAAGAACCAGGCATTGAAGCTTGGGGCGATGATCCGAGGACGGCTGAGCGAGAGATCATCCCCTGACGTGAAGATCGGACAATCCCCCTCGGGCCACCGATAAGCGAGGTCGATGCAAACCGTCTCCACGTTCGGGTTGCCCAACTCGAACCAGCTCTCCGGTTGAACCAGGAGGTTTTCCACCTTGGCAAAAGGGACCATGGGTCCAATGCCCGAGAGCGGGTGGATGATCGGCCCGTTGAGGTAAAATCCGTTGGAGAGCGAGAGCCAAGTCCGCAGTCCCATCGGGAGGCGAAATCCGTAACGGCGTTCCCAGGCTTCGATCTCCTGGGGGGAGGCACCCGGCTGACAAGGGTCAGGAACCCCTCCGAACTGAGCGTACAGGGCGGCGGACGTCGGGACGAGCGTTGGGTCGATCCCGGCCATCGCGGCCCAACGACCCACCAGGTCGTTGAGCGGGCTTCCCATCCCCTATCCCCCTCACGCCCGAGGCGCGGTCGAATCCATCGTGACTACCCGACCGAAAAGCGTCACCGCGCTGGCGTCTTCGACCGTGATCGATGTAAACTCTCCCTGCAACCGCTCGGGTCCGTCGAAAACGACGATGCGGTCGCACGAAGTTCGTCCGGTCAGCTGTCGGATCTCTCCCGCAGCGTCTTTCTTGGCGGCCGTCTTGCTCGGGCCTTCGACAAGAACCTCGACGGTCTTGCCCAGGAAACACCGATTGTCTTCGAGGCTGATCGCCGTCTGAATGGCGAGTAGGTCGTTATTGCGCCGCTTTTTGACCTCTTCGGGGACGTCGTCGTTGAAAAGGAGGTCGGCTTTGGTCCCCTGTCGGGGACTATATTTGAAGATATAGCTATTCTTGAAGCGAGACCGTTCAACCAGCTTCACAGAGCGCTCGAACGAAGCCTCGGTCTCTCCGCAGAAGCCGACGATGAAATCGCTCGAGACGGAAACGTCGGGAACGGTCTCTCGGATTCGAGCCATCATGTCGTCATAGAGGGCGACCGTGTACATTCGCTTCATGCGCTTCAACATCTCGTCACATCCGCTTTGCGCGGGGACGTGGAGATAGCGTGAGACTCGAGGGAGGTCGCGGATGGCCTGGAGCAGGTCATCCGTCATGTCGTTGGGGAAGTTGGTGATGAATTTGATGCGTTGGAGGCCGTTGATTTGGTGCAAGCTCAGCAGCAGATCTGAGAGTCGCGTGACTCTTCCGTCGGCCTGTTGAAACTTGTAGCTGTTGACGGTCTGGCCGAGCAGGGTGATTTCCTTCACCCCTTGGTCGGCGAGTTGTCGGGCCTCCTGGATGATGATCTCGGGAGGACGACTTTGCTCGGGTCCTCGAACGGACGGCACGATGCAGTAGGTGCAAAACTTATCGCACCCCATCATGATCCGGACGAAAGCCTGGAACGGCGAGGGCCGCATGGCCGGCTCGCGGAGCGGGTCGTACTCGGCGAAACTGGCGGTGACCTCGTCTTTCGTGCCAGCGGTGCGAGGCAGGCTCACCGCGAGTTGCGGAGTCTTTTGTTCCTTGGCCTGCGCCAAGAGCTCGGGAACGCGAGCCAATTGCCCCGGCCCGATGACAACATCGACGTGCGGAGCGCGTTTGAGGATCTGCTGTTGATCCTTCTGGGCCATGCAGCCCAGCACCCCGATCGCGAGGTCCGGATTACGCTCTTTGAGCCGTCGAATCCGGCCCAGAGCGCTGTAGATCTTGTCCTCGGCGTGCTGTCGAACGGAACAAGTATTGTAGAGGATCGTATCGGCCTGGGTGATGTCGTCGGTGAGCACGTACCCTTCGTTACGGAGTGACCCAACGACGAGCTCGCTATCGAGCACGTTCATCTGGCAGCCGACCGTCTCGATATAAAGCTTTTTCACTGCACCAATTCTGTCGGGCATAAATCATCCTCGTGACCGGATGGCCAGGAGGTCAAAGGACGATTCTTTCACACAGTATCGACGGATGATTGTACCAGATGCCCGGAGGATAAGGGAACGGCAGCGGCCCTTTGTTCGTGGTTGGCTGGAGGGGTGAGCTCATTCATGAGCCGAGCCGGTCACCGGGGCGGATGCGATGGCCACGGAGAAAGTCGCCGATCGTAAACGCTTTTTTGCCCGGGACCTGGACCGACAGTAACCGCACGGCTCCCTCTCCTGCGGCGATGACCAGGCGGTCCTTTTCAGCCTCGAGAACTTCGCCGGGGCTGCCCTGGCCCGCGCTCGGTTCGGTTTTGTGAATGATCAATCGAACGGGCGTTTGGTCTGTCTCCCCCTGACGTTGCCAAAGGGTGTAGGCCGTGGGCCAAGGCTGCATGGCGCGGACGTGGTTATGCACGGCGGTGGCGGGCTTCGACCAGTCGATGAGGCCATCCTCTTTGGTCAGCTTGAGCGCGCGAGTGACCCTGGCTGTTTCTTGCGGCAGGATCTGAGCCGTCCCGTTCTCGATGGCTTCAACGGCCTGGAGGATTAACGGGGCACCCAGGATCGCCAGCCGATCCTCGAGTTCCCCCGCGGTCTCGTTGGGATCGATCGGGGTCTTTGCGAAGGCAATCATTCCGCCGGCGTCGATACGAGGGGTCATGCGGATTACGGTGACGCCTGTCTCCGCATCCCCCTTTTCGATCGCACGCGCGACGGGGGAGGCTCCGCGATACTTTGGGAGAATGGAGCCGTGGAGATTGATCCCTCCCAGGCCAGGGATTCCCAGGAGTTCCGCCGACAGGATCTGTCCGTAAGCGGCCGTGATCAGGAGGTCGGGTGCGAACGAGCGCGCGACGTCGAGAGCCTCGGCTGCGTTGACGTCCTCGGGCTGGAAGACCGGGATGCCCCGTTCCATCGCAGCGAGCTTGATCCGGCTCGGGATCAGCTCCTGTTTTCTTCCCTGCGGGCGATCGGGCTGAGTGATCAGCGAAACGACCTGCGCCCCGCTCTCACAAAGGTGTAAGAAGGTCGGTAGCGCGAAGTCTTTGGTCCCGAGCATTACGATTCGAGAACGAATGGCCATGGAGTCGGGGGCCTCAAAGGGAATCGAGCTGTTTCCGAATCTCGTCGTCGCTGGGATATTCTCCGGAAGCTTGAGCTTCGCGGAACTGCGTTTCCAACTCGCGAAGCTTCGGATTCAGCGCGTTGCGGGCAAGCGGTCCGAGCAGGTCGATATACAACTTGCCCGCAAGGTGGTCAGTCTCATGTTGAATGGCGCGACCTACCAAATCCTCGGCATCGATCTCCACTGGATTTCCATTGATGTCAAAGGCACGAACTTTGATCCGTTTGGCGCGTCGGACCTTGAAATAAATTCCGGGGAAGCTCAGGCAGCCTTCCTCATCCTCAATCGATGAGTGCCTCTTGATGATTTCAGGGTTGATGAAGACGTGCTCCTCTTCCTTTTGTTCCGGGTCCGCCGTGAGATTCAGGACAAAAAACCGGTAAGGAATGGCCACCTGATTGGCGGCTAGACCAATCCCTCTCGCCTCGTACATGAGGTCAAACATCTGACGCACATTGGACCTCAAGGCGTCGTCGATCTGAGTAACCGGACGCGACTCATATTGAAGCACAGGATGGGGATAGGTCACGATGCGAAGCACGGGCTTCTCCAATGAAAGGGGGGTAGGTCCACCCCCTCATTGTAAAGGAATCATGCAGAACCCGCCAAGCCGACTCAAGCGAAGGCGCGACGGGCTTTGCGTTCCGAGAGAAGTTCACTTGGGGACGGGGGCGAATACGTCTTTGGGAAGCTCCAGGAACGTCACGGGAGGGTTCAACAGGTCCGACCAACCGGTGCCGGACAGCAGGAAGACCGTCCCCGAGTCTTCGGGTTCGAGGGTCGCGATGAATTCCCCACCCCCAACTGCTTTGCCAACGCGGAGGACCAGCGGTTTTGCGTCTTTCGCGAAGTCGACGTTCACCGTGAGTAGCGGTTCATGGAGGCCGCTGATCGGCGGGAACTTCCCTTTGTGTTGGAGGAACTTACGCGTTCGGAAGTGGGAAAGGTCGGAGACCAGCGAGGCGATCCGCGAAAGGTCAAACTGAGCCTTCTCCGTGCCCGGCTCGGGACTCCAATCGAGCGGCCCTCCCCGAGGGGTCGGATGGTGGGTGAAGGACAGACTCTTGCCCGGCCAACTCAGCTTCACCCGCTCCACCTGCTTGAGGGAAAACGACACGACCTTTCGGTCCCGGAACTCTTCGTGGAAGGGCAACACCGCCCCTTCGGCGAGGGTGAAGACGTAGGGGCTTCCCACGATGTTGGCGTAGTACAAAGCTTGCTGCTTCGGGACGGTCGACCCAATCCGAAGAGTCTTGGTCTCTCCCCCCTCGGTCGAGCTGGATGGCATGCCGTTGGGCGAGGTGGTCCAGGACACGGTCACTGTGGGATTATCGAGTCCAAACGCCTTGGAATCGTCGAGGTTGTCGGCAACCCAGCGCTCGGCGGTTAGCTTCGAGAGAATCATGAGGATTTTGGTGACGCTCTCATTGTCGGCCGAGCCGTTGATGGGAGCGACCATCTTCCAACGATTGGGATCGCCCGACTGCCTTTGTTCGAGCTTGTACTCTTGGCCGTCTCGTTCGACGGCCAGGCGGGAGACTTCGGCCAGGTTCAGGCTGACGACTTGCCGGTTGCGAAAGGCGAACGCATCGCTGGGAAGCTGTTTGAGGAAGGGGTCAGGGATCGCCAAGATCCCCGGTTCGGCCCCGATCCGGGCGTAGACCGATTTGCGGAGAACATCATGCCGGCCCAGCTTGAGCTCGACCACGGGTGGATCCTTACGCTCGGTGGTAGGCTCCTGAGGCAGCTTGGCACCTGGCTTGCCTTGCCAGATTCGCACGACCGTCGTCGGTGGGTCGAGATCGGGTTGGGGGACCTTCGCACTCTCGAGAAACTCGCTACTTTCAAGTTTCTCGAGGGTGGACAGTAGGATCGGAATCGAGTCGGCATCCGCGATCTCCCGGGTGGGGCTGACGAGCATCCATCCGTTTGCCGTGTTCGACAGGGCAAAGAGACGACCGAAGGCCTTGATCTCGAGGTGGTCGACGAGAGACGGGGAGAAGTCGGCGACCTTCTGGCTACGCAGCTTGTAGGGGTCGATCCCCAGGTCCTTGAGCCCTTTGCCGTCGACCAGGATCACGTCGTCCTGGTCGGCTTGCATCGCATAGCGCTGGCTCGGGTCGTCTGGGCTGGCCTTCCCCAGCAGCACGACTTGAGGCTGATTGGGGCCTTTTGCGGAGAAAAGTTCGACCTTCGTGGCGTCCTTGTCCAGTCCGTAGGCGTGCAGGTCGCGAACGTTGTCGGCGACAAAGCCTTTTTCGCCATCGACGATCTTGAGCGAGGTCAGCTCAGCGAGAACCTCTTCGATCTTGTCGTCGTTACCAGGGGCAGCGAACGGTTCCGTGAGTTTCCAATGCGATTGGCGCCGCTCCGCGTTCAAAGTGTGGCCCGGACTCGAAACCCGCAGCCCCAATACTTGAAACGTAGGCAGGTTGAAAACCGAGCGATCACGCCAATCGGCAACCGGCTGGTCGATTCCTTGGAAGATACGCGACTCGACCACCTCGATCCCGGCGTCAGTTCCTGCGCGGACGTAGAGGCGGTCGCGGATCGCCTTGCCGATGTCGAGCTTGGCCAGCGCTTTCTTTGAGTCTTTGCCGAACGCCAGAACCGTGGCGCGGGGAACCTCAAGACCGAAATCGGACGCTTTCTCGCGAATGGTTCCGGCTTCGGGCGACGAGCGCAAATTCTTGATGTTCTGCACGAGCACTTCGAGCCGGGGCGTGTCGGCTGCGGCGTCGACGGGCTCAACGACTTGCCACGATTCACCTCGGCGTTTGAAGACGATTCGCCGCTCGGAACCGCTGCTCCCCGATTTCGCCTCGGGACGTTGCACAACTTCAATACGGGAGATCTCGGCCTGCGGTACGTCCTTGAGTTCCGGGAAGACCAAGCCGCTGATTTGCCGCAGTTGTTCGGCGGTGGGGATGGCGGCCATATCGGCAAGCTTCAGGCCGATCAGCCCAGCGAAAAACAGGATGAGAAGGACGATCGTGGTCTGTTGCTTCTTCATCGTGTCGAACCGACTACGGTCCCCAAAGAACCTACGGATCCGAGGCCAAAAACCCGTGATTAAAAAGCAATCGCCCTTGGCGAAGCGATTCGTCCCGCAGGGAAGGCCTTCGCCAGCCGAGGCTTTGCGAAGATCCGTGGCAGGCCAAGGAGGCCTGCCGGATGAGAAACGGATTTGCTGAATGCTCTACTCGATCAAATCTTGACGCCTTTAAGAGACTGTCCGGAAAGTAGACACCGATGTAAAGATGCGTTGTTTGGGTGGCCGGGGACGAGTCTTCGAGGCCCCGGCGATCAGCCGAGGCCGTTCCCGGGGCGTCGCTGCGCTCCTCCCCGGCCACCCATCCTGTCTGATTTCACATGGTCAATCCCTGTCCGGATAGTCTCAAACATAAATGTGTTCTTATTCCCGACGGAGCCAGTAGGTGCTGATGCCGAACCCGATGATCAGCAGCGAACCCATCACGGTCGGCACCATGATCAGCCGGGATTGTAGCAAAGGATCGGCCGCGAGTGTCATCGAGACGTGCGTCTTGGGAGTGATCCCTTGCAACTCGGGGCGACCTCGCAACCAGCTCAGAGCGTTCATGAGGAGATTGGCATTGGTCGGTTCCCAGTTGAGGAGCCCGTTGTCACCGAAGGCCCCCGCGGACAGGAGCACCAGCTTCGGTTTTGACTCGTCGCTCTGGCCGGGTTGAGGACGCTCGGCGACCGCGACTCCGACGGTCAAGGGGCCGGCCTCGTCTTTCCCCTGATCGAACTTGATCGGAGGCTGGGAGGGGGTCGATTCAGCCCATGATTCTCGGCTGGTGCGGAGCAGAGGTGCGACGGTGAACCGAGGATTCTCGGAGCCTCCCCGTCCCGATTGGATCGTGCGAATCGGCGCGGCGGAGGGGAAGAACGCGGCTCGGTTCACCAGTGAGTCGACGACCGGATGTTGGAGTTTCGTCTCGATCGGCACGACGACGATGTCGGGCCGCGACCGGATGCTGAACCGCCGGTCGAGGATCAGACCCGGGCCGAGTTCCACATTGAATGACCTGATAAAGTCTTCCAGGCCGGTCTTCACTTGATTGCCGAGCAGAAAGAGCAGGGGACCGCCGCGCTCGGAATACGTCTTGAGACGAGCAATCTCGTCGGACTTGAACGGAGACTTGGGAGCGACCACGATGACCGCATCGGCGTCGTTGGGAATCTCGTCACGGATCAGGTTGATCTCGCCGACTTGCGACCCAGCCGCGGTCAGGCGTGACTTCCAAACTCCGAGCCCCGGTTTTCTGGGATCGAGCTCTTCGATCGAGGCTTCACCGTGTCCTGTTGTGAAGAGGATTCTCGGCTTCTTCTCTTCGCGCAGTCCGATCAAGGCGGAGGTCACTGCGTCCTCACCTCGGAAGTTCGTTTCGAACCGTTCAGAAGATGCCTCGAAACGACTCTGGGCCGGGACTTCGAAAAGGTCGTTGTTGCGAACCACGGCCCGACCGGCAGTCTCTCCCTCGCCATATTCGATCAACACGCCACCACCCTGGATCACAGCCACCTCAGGCGTTCGTTTCGTGAGTTCCTCGAAGCGATCGGGCTGGCGGTAGGGGTCGATGGACTGGATCTGAACCTTCTCCGGGTTCGCCGCTTTGTACAGCTCCAGGAGCTGCCGCACGCGCTCAGCCAAGGGGACAGCACGTGGACCTTCGCCGTAGAGCATGGTCATGGTGACCTGGCGCTTCAGGCTCGCGAGTTGGTTCACGGTGAGGCTTGAAAGCGAAAAAGCTCGTTCACGCGTGAAGTCGAGGGGACGCCCTCCATAGCGGAAGGTCACGACGTTGAGGACGATCAAGATTCCCGCCAGCAGCGTCGCGTTGAGTGCCGCGTTGGAGAACCCGAGAGTTCGTTGCAGGGCAGGGCTGGCGTGGCGATAGCGCTGATTGACGACGATCAACCTCAGGATGATCCCGATCCCACAGGCGAAAAGTGGGAGCGACCAGGCGAGGCTGTGCGTGAGAGCGAGATACGCCCCCGCGATGACGAGCAAAAGACCAACGACCACCGCGGCGATGACTCGATCACGGTAGGCGGCCGCCGGAGCTTCGCGATCCTCATCATCCGCGACGGCCTGGCCGGGAGGAGCTCCTCGCAGCGCCCAGTAGAGCGTGAGGAACGCAGCCAGCGAGAGCGCGGTGACCCATACCAGGGGCCAAGAGAGTATCGATGTTAGGTTTGATGACATGTTTGCAGCCTTGTCTTTTCGTTTTCGGCGGCTCTATGATCGGTAGGGAGATTAGCGGATCCGGTTCGTTTGCAGAACCTTGACCGTCAAGAAGAGCATGAACGCGCTCACCGACAGATGAAGCGCCAAAAACCGGAGGTCGAGCTGCCCCGCGCCGAAGCTCTGGACTTGTGCGAAGACGGCGACGAAACGCACCGCATCGGCCCAGGCCAGTCGCTCTGCCGCGGCATAGAAGTAGACCAAGAGCGTGAGCACCACCATCAGGAAGAGGACGACGAAGGTCCAGATCGCGGCGATGACCTGGTTCCGCGTCAGCGCACTGAAGAAGAGCCCGATCGAGACGAACATCATTCCGATGGTGGTCAGACCGATTCCGAGCGCGGTGATCGGACCGGGATCGAAATGAAACTTGGCCTGATAGTAGAGGAATGGCAGGTAGATCGCGAAGGGAAGCAGAAGCACCAGATACATGAAAACGCCCGCCAACCATTTCGAGAGGGCGATTTCGGTCTCGGTCACGGGAACGGTCAGCAGCGTCTCGATGGTCCCGCTTCGCCGTTCCTCGGACACCAGGCGCATCGTGAGGGCGGGAATGGCGACCAACATCGCGATCCAGAACGGGGGAGACCCCGAGATATAACTATTGAGCGGGTCTCTCATCACGGAGAGGGCCTGCTGTCGTCTCGAGAGTTCGGAGATCAACTCCCAAAAATTGAGCCAGGCGATGACCTGAAAGGCCAGGAGAATCAAAAAGGCCATCGGACTGAGAAAGTAGGCCGCGAGTTCGCGCCGAAGTAGCGTGGGAATGTGTCTCATCGTCAAACAGCCTCGCGTTCGGCGTCGGTGACCAACGTGTCGCGGTTTACCGCTTGGATAAAGCGATCTTCAAGCGTCGAATGTCTGAGGTCGAGCAGGCGAAGGGGCCAGCCGTTTTGATTCAAGCGTTGCGCGAGTTCGACGCGGAGGTCGGCTCCTTCCGCCGTATGAACCTCGAAACTCGAGAAATTGCCATCGCGATGAGTCGCGACCACGCGTGTCACGCCCGGCACGGTCTCGAGGGCCCGTTTGAGGGCGTCTTCCGGCCCCTGCGCTTCGATCACGATGGTGCTCTCAGTCTGGAGGCGTTCCAGGCGGTCATCGAGAGCGATTTGACCGTGCGCGATGACGATCACGCGACCGCAGACGGCTTCCACCTCAGAGAGAATGTGGGTGGATAGGAGGATTGTATGGCGATCTCCCAACTCACGGATCAGGGCGCGGACTTCTCGGATCTGGATGGGGTCGAGCCCCGCTGTGGGCTCATCCAGGATGAGGATATCGGGGTCGTGCACCATCGCTTCGGCAAGACCGACGCGTTGGCGATAGCCCTTCGAAAGATGGCCGAGGATGCGCAACTCGACGTCGGCAAGCTGGCATCGAGAGACCACTTCGTCAATCGCCGCGCGCCGCTTCGAGCGGGGAACGTCGCGAAGCTTGGCGCGATACGTCAAGTATTCGCGTACCCTCATCTCGTTGTAGAGAGGCACGTTCTCGGGGAGATAACCCACCTTGCGTTTCACTTCGAGCGGTTCATCGAGAACGTCGTGCCCGGCGAGCACGGCGCGCCCGCTCGTGGGGGGCAAGAACGTCGTGAGCATGCGCATCGTCGTCGTCTTGCCCGCGCCGTTGGGACCAAGCAGTCCGACGACTTCGCCTCGTCCCACCGAGAACGAAATTCGGTTCACTGCGTGGAAAGCACCATACCGTTTCGAGAGTCGATCGACCTGGATCATGAACGCAACGGATACCTCAACAAGGTTTCAAATCACCCCTGGTGGGGGATTTCCGAACCCCTCTACGATTTGGCTCAAACCGTTTACAGGATGCATGCCGGATTGATTTTGGCAATCTTACGGCTCGGGAGCAATCACGTGACGAAGCTCAACGAGTGTCCTGGGAGTGCGTCGACGATTCTCGTTTCTTGGCGATCTCGCGACGAAGCCGACGCACCTGATCCTGGGCGATCACGCTGATCTTCGAGCGAAGGATCGGAGCTCCGTCAAACCAGGCCTTCGGCTCGACGAAGGCGAAGTGGGCTTCCACCAACAATGTGCCTGGCTTACTCGCGAGCCGGTTGATCTTCAGATAGCTCAGTCCCCCCTCATAATTCTGAGTCTTGCCGGGAACTTCCCGATTCCCCTGGAGGGTGAACGGCCACCATCGGTTGGGAAACTCGGAGTCATTCGCAAACCGGGGGTCGGTTCGGGAGGCAATGACCCAGGACTCCGGCGAGCGAGTCGCCATGGCCAGCGTGGTGGCCTCGACGTGGATCCGGTCGAGCAGACGCGAGGTGGAGTGGACATACCACCGATCGGCCGGCGACTTGGAGCCGGCCTCGTCAAGCTTTCGGCTGGCGATCGCAGGCTCATCGAGCAAATGGCTGCTGAATCGCATATTGCCCACGTCGATCGGTTTGGCCTTCGAGGCATCCTTCGAGGCTTCATTCGGCTGGATGTCATCGAGGTTGCCACGAACGGCGAACCAGACGTCGGCCCCTCGAATCAGGTTCCGCTGCCCATCGGCTTCGTCGCGCGTCTTGAGGATCATCGGGGCCGATACTGAGTCTCGAAGCAGTTCGGCAACCGCCCGTTCCGACCCGGCGATGGCGCGAAGCTCGCTCGTCTGTTCCTGAGCGGTCAGACCGTCACGGAAGCGCGGGGCTGGGAGAACGACCTTCCGGCCATCCACCGCGATTCCCTGGTCAAGCACGGTCCGATAGACCGAATTCGCAGCATGCGCTTCCCCTTTGACGGACTCGGGCCCTGCGGTGATGAATAGGGCAACGATTGTAGTAGCGATCATGGGAATCACGTCAGTTGTAAGGGCGTTTTATGGAAAAGTTTTCGTCCCGATCGACCGATCCAACTCCATGAGAGTTTAGGAATCGGAGCGGACTTCAGCTTTGCCGTCGACCAGGGATGGAGGGAACATATCATGGAGTGGAAAGGGACAAAGCAGCCAGCACACGCACTCAAATGGCCCTTTCTCGCTCTTGCGCTCCTCTCGAGCGGCTGTCACGCCATACCCATTAAAGGCGAACTCCGTACCGATTCCGAGGTCAGGGCGGGAATTCAAGGGAAGATAGACGCTAACATTCAAGGAACGGTGGACGTCCGCATTCCCACGGCTCCCGATCCCGGACCGATGGTTCCCGTCGTCGTCCGAGGTAGCACGGGAGGCCCCGACTCTCCTCGTGTAGCACTTGTCGACCTTGATGGCCTGATCCTTAACCAGAATTTGACCGGTTTGTCCTCGGTGGGCGAAAATCCGGTCTCGGCCTTCCGTGAGAAGCTCGAAGCCGCTGCGGCCGACCCCCGTGTGCGAGCGCTCGTGATCCGGATCCACAGCCCTGGCGGAGGTGTCGCCGCGACGGACATCATCGCCGAAGAAATGCGGCGATTTCGAGTGACGACCGGGAAGCCGATCGTCGCCTCGCTCATGGATGTCGCCACCGGCGGAGCTTATTACCTGGCGGTGGGTGCCGATCGTGTGATGGCATTGCCGACCTGCATCACCGGCGGCGTCGGAGCCCTGGTCAACCACGCCAACCTGCAAGACGCCATGGCCCAGTTGAATGTCCGCGTGGAACCGATCAAGGCGGGGAATCTGATCGACATGGGGACGGTCACTGAGGCCCTCTCCGACGACGCGCGGGCCTTGTTTCAAGAGATGGCCAATGGCTTTCGCGATCGGTTCGCCGCACGAGTTGCCCAATGCCGCCCGGGGATGACCGCCGCGGATCGCAAAGTCATCGAGGACGGGCGAATCGTCGCGGCACCCCGAGCCTTGCAACTGCATATGGTCGACTCCCTCGGCTACGTCGAAGATGCGATCGTGGAAGCCGAACGGCTTGCGGGCTTTCGTGGATCCGAAGTCGTCCTCTTCCAACGCGCAGGGCATCCAACACGCTCAATCTATGCCATCGTTCCGAACGTCCCGATTCAGAACGATATGATTCCCTTCAGCTACCCCGGTTTGGAGCGGAGCAAGCTGCCGACGTTCCTCTACCTCTGGCAGCCCGATCCGACGATCAGCAAGATCGGGCGCTGAGTTTTTAGCGAGTGGCCGTAGGAGCCGTCACCCAAACGAGTACCAGGGTGGTTTGCCTTCGAGCTGGGGACTTGGGACTTGGAGCGTCATTCCCAGCGATCGAATTCAACGGCCGTTCATTTCCCTGAGCGTCTTCAGAATGTGACCCTTTGGACGCAAGCGTCGAGGGGTGCGGCCCACTCCGCATCTGTTCGGGAGTGGGGCCGTCCTCGCCAGACGTGGGGGAGCTGGACTCGGCAACTTCCACGACATGCATGTTCTCGAACTCGTCGCTCACGACCGACCTCGGTTGTGAGTGAGCTTTCGGATGCGAGCGGAGCGCATTGACCCGGGCTGCCCCTTCGCGAGGGTGCGGAAGTAAATCCGCGGTCAGAGTTCCCGAGAGCATCGATGCCTGGGGAATGTCCGCGAGTTGCGTGAGCAATACCGGGTCGGCGTCCGGTTCTTCGTGAGCGTCCGGAAACTGTTGTTGGAGGCGGTCGCGAAATGCCGTCAACTCTTTCTCATCGGCGAAAAAGGCGAAGACCGTGGCTTCGGAAGGATGCCGCGGGTCGAAAACCAAGCCCTTGCGAATCGAGATGCGACCGATCGCGGCGTCGAGCCTCGGCATCTGTCTGATGAGCGTCCCCACGCGATCCGACGTTTGTTCTCCGATCACATCGACGACGAACAGGTGGCTCACATTGGCGCTGTCGAGCATCTCTCGGACGAGTTCGTGATCGCGTTCCTCGGCGCCGTCGACCGGATCCACCGGAACGATGGGACGGGGCGGGGGCTCGCTCGTCGTGGTTCGTGCCTCGATGTCGGGACCTGCGGTGGTTGCCACGATCACGGTTGTTTCTGGTTGGGGACGAACCTGATCAAGTTGATGCGACTTGCGAGGGGTCGGGATCGTCGCCAGGAGAGCCTGTCGATCGCGCCTCGGTGGCAGATTGCGGAGGACCATCACAAGACTCGCCGTGAGCGAGAGAACCACGGCCGCTGCTACGGCAAGATCAACGAGTGTTCGCAAACGAGGCAGCCGTATCGTCCGACGGAGAATGGGACGACTTCGGCGTCGGAAATTCAACTCCGCCATGACCGACTGCGACACGTCGATGCGGAGGACTGGCACGGGGAGCGAGTCGACGAGTTCGCGTACGGCGATAAGCTGTCGGAGTCGCTCGGCCAGCGTCGGGTCGGCCAATAAGGCCATTTCGACCCGATGACGCTCCGTGGCATTCAACTCACCGTCAATATAGGCGGACAACAGAGTTTCGTCGTCAAGGATCATGGTATCTCGGCGGGTGAGAGAGTCGGATCACCGGCTTCGTGCCTCCAAGACTCGATCACGTTCCTGTTGCGTGATTCGAAACAGGCCGAGTCGTTGCCAATTCCTCGTCAACCAGGCTTCGGAGACGTTCCTTTAACTCGCAACGTGCTCGGTGCAGACGACTTCGTACGGTTCCCACGGGGATTCCCAAAATCATCCCAATTTCCTCGTAGTGCAGCCCGTCAAACTCTTTCATCACCACGACGGCTCGGTGATCCGGTGCCAAGGAGTCGAGCGCTTCCTGGATCAGGCGATCCCGCTCCGCTCGCTCGAGAGGCAAGGACGGATCGCTCTCCTCAAGATCCGAGACCGGCTCGCTTGCCCTGCTGTCTCGGCCGTGGGGGAGCGACACCGAAGGCCGCTTCCGGCGGCGATTACTCAGCGTCAAATTCACGGCAATCCGGTAAACCCACGTGTAAAACGAACTGTCCCCATGAAAGTAATTCAGTTTTTCAAACGCGCGGAGGAACGCATCCTGTAGTAGATCTTGAGCTTCCTCTGCGCAGCCGGTCAGTCGGAAAACGGTCGGATAAAGGCGGTCCTGATACAAGCTGACCAGGACCCCAAAAGCCTCCGTATTTCCCGCGCGACATGCCTCGATGAGGGATCTGTCGTCATGACTCCCGCACATCATTAGCCTTAGACGTTCGGGGTGGAAAATCGTTCCCTAAAAAACGACGCCGCAGCGTATCTCCAGGATGGAGAGCGGGTAAAACGTCCGGAAAAGCGTTCTGGAAGTTCTCTCATTGAACATCATAGAGGATGATCTTGACCAAAGCGAGGAGGCAAACTTCATGGCTGCTTTGAAGTCGGAACCTGGCTTGGGTTACTTCAAGGAGCGGCGGAGAACTTCGGTGCCGCTTGCGGCGACGCCCGATCCGACCTCCGGGTATCGAGACGGTCTTGGGACCGCCGGAAGCTTTTCCCGGTATTTTGGTTGTGGACGGTGGTCGGATCGTCCCCGGCGCGTTACTTTCGGATCCCTCCTTCGGAACGGAACAGGTTCACCGGTTGGTTCGTGCCTTCGAGGAGCCTCGCTGATGATCCGTCTCTTCACGATCGCCGCCGGTGTTTTCGTCATGGCCACAGCAACCGGTTCCTCGCCGGCGGAGACAACGCCGAAAGTTCATGCACTCATTCTGACAGGGATTAATAACCACGACTGGAAAGCGACGACTTCCCACCTCAGATCGGTGTTCGAAGATTCAGGATATTTTAACGTGGATGTTTCGGAGGATCCGGACGCCGCCATTCTCGACAAGCCGGAGAAGCTACGCGACTATCAGGTTTTGATTTTGAATCTCAACCGAAATCCACGATGGTCGACGGAACGCGAGAAGAATTTTCTCGCCTACGTGCGCGGAGGGGGCGGACTTGTGGTTGTTCATGCCGCCGACAACGCATTTCCGGGTTGGGAAGAGTACGACCGATTGGTCGGTGGGACCTGGCGGGCTCGCGGAACCGCTTTTCCGAAGAGGGGAACTTTTCATCCCGCCTATGGTCCGTTCGAGGTCAAGGTTGTGGATCGACAGCACCCAATCACACGGGGGATTGACGACACATTCACCACGACCGATGAAATGTATACAAACCTGAGGCTTCAGGATAACATTCATGTCCTGGCGCAAGGGACCTTCGAAGGCAAGGCTCAGCCGCTGCTCTTCGTGTCCCATCCAGGCAAGGGGCGAATGTTCCAGACGGCACTCGGGCATGATCTGAAGGCGATGAACAATCGGCAGTTCCTCGACACACTGATTCGAGGAACGCGATGGGCCGCCTTTCGACTGAATTGATGGTGACGGATCCTCCGGCGGTTGGTCGTCGCGAGGATCGGGGAATCGAGGCAGAGGCATTCATGGCAGAGTTCTTCAGCTTGGCCGGTCAAGTTGCGCTCATCACCGGGGGCGGACAGGGAATTGGGGCAGGAATCGCGCGGCGGTTGCATGAAGCCGGTGCCCGGGTCGCGATCTTCGACGTCGATTCAAAGCATGCGAACGCGATTGCATCGGAACTTGAGGGCGTCGCTGTCGTCGGCGACGTCCGTTCCGAATCCGATGTGCTGGCTGCGGTGACCCAGGTCGAGGAGAGAATCGGTCCCCCTTCCATCCTCGTGAATAATGCCGGGGTCACCGGTACGACGGACCTGAGCTGGAATCTACCCCTCGAAGAGGTGCGCCGCGTCCTCGACATCAACGTGCTCGGCCCGTTCCTGTTTTGCAAAGCGGTTCTGCCGGGGATGATCGCCCGCAAATACGGCCGAATCCTCAACATCGCCTCGATCGCGGGCAAAGAAGGGAATCCGACGTTGGTTCCTTACTCCGCCTCGAAGGCGGCCGTCATCGCCATGACGAAGGCAATCGCCAAGGAAGTGGTCGGGAAAGGCGATCTGACGGTCAACGCTATTGCACCCGCCGTCATCCGCACACCGCTCCTCGAGGGAATGGCGTCCAGCACCGTCGAATACATGGTGGCGAAAATTCCGATGGGTCGGACGGGAACCATCGAAGAAGTCAGCGCCTTGGTGCACTACCTCGTGAGCTCGGAGGCGAGTTTTACGACCGGGCAGTGCTACGATATCAGCGGCGGCCGTGCGACCTATTGAATTCAGCATCGAAGCCGATATCAGGTAAGTTAAGCGACAGAGTCGTTGAGGATTCCCGACTCGCGACCGAGCAAGGAACGTGGTATGTCCGAACGTTATTGGCTCGTGCACCCTAATGGTGGTCGTCAACTCATCGATCCCCGCCAATTCGACGTTGTTCGCCTGGCCGATCAGGTGACTCTGCTCGGCGGCCGACTCATCATCGAGAACGTGGCCGCACCGGCTCCGCCAACCGCGATCAGCTTTGCGGCTACGAAGACTCACCGGCTCTTTGAACCGCCTGTCTCCGCCCTCGGACCGTTGTTTCGCGATCGGCTCGAGCGGGTTTATGTTTGCAAGCAATCCTACTCGGTCGATATCAACACACGCCCAACGACACGGGTCCTCGGTGGCTATTACAAGACGCGCAGCCTGGTGCGCATTTATTCGCACGATCGTCAGTCAGGGCGGCGACCCCTTGAGGAACTCTTTGATACGTTCCTCCACGAGATGGCTCACCATCTCGAATACACCGAGCCGGACTCGTTCCATGCCAAGGCATGTGGGCGAGTGCCGGGACGAATGCACAGTCGGCTTTTCTGGCGGATTTTGGGAGATTTGAAGCGGCGTTGGGCGGACTTGCAGCTCGGTGACGCGAGCCTTTGATGATTGGCAGTCGCCCGGCTCTTGCGGGCGACTCGATCCATCCAAGATTCGGAGCCCAGCACTTCGAGGAGCGAAGGGTGGAGGCTCTCGGTTGGACAGTTGTTCCAAGGGGGGAGAGTGTGCTCAGATCTTCAAGGAAGGAGGCTCACTGGCCGTTGAGGCCCAATTCCTTGATCTTGCCGGCAACATCCAGCCCGGCCGTCTTGAAGTCGACCTTCTTGTCGATTCCCTTGATGATCCCCTCTTTATCGATGTAGAACGTCCAGCGCTCGGCGAATTTTCTCTCGCCGTGGACCACGCCGTAGGCCTTGGCGACGTTCGAATCAGGGTCGCTGAGGATGGGGTAGTCGAGTCCGAGCTTCTCCGCGAATTTCTTGTTGGCGGCGACGGGATCGACGCTGGCGGTGAAGTAGGCGACCTTCAGGGGCTTGAGCGCATCGCCGTGCTCACGCAGCGACTTGCATTCCAGGGTGCAGCCTGGGGTATCGGCCTTGGGGAACCAGGCGAGGACCACCGCTGATTTCCCTTTGAACTGATCGAGCGAGTACATCTTCCCGTCGGTTCCTTCGAGCTTGAAGGCCGGGGCCTTGTCGCCCACCTTCAGGTCGCCCTCGGCTGCTCGGGCGAGTGGACTCGCCAGAATCAAGCCAAACCCCAGCAGGGCGACTCCCATCACGGAATGACGCATCACGAACTCCTCTCAAGGAATTGTTCTCTCGTTCGTCTGACTTCACGTGAACGTGTAGAGACGAACTCCGAGAGTAGCAATCACCCCAATCGAATTCAACGAGATGGCGGCAATCCCCGAGAGCCCGTTCACCCTCGACCCTGGCAACGACCTCACGTTACACTGATGTCACCCAGCGCGTGACGACTCGTGCTTCGGATCGCCGCCTGCGTACGAGCTTCCCTAATCGCCGCCACCGAGAATCGACCATGTCCACGGAGATTACTCCCGCGCGCACGCCCCGCCCGCCAAAATCCAAGGGTTCGGCTGCGTCGGTGTCTGACCGCTCGCTCTGGACACGGTATTTCGTGGATGGAAGCCTCATCACGCTTTTCTTGGTGCTCGTGTTTCTCCTCGGGGTTTTTCCCCTGAAGGACACCGACTTCTGGTGGCATCTGCGCACTGGCGACTGGATTCGAGCTTCGGGGAAGGTTCCCACACACGACCTCTACACCTTCTCTGTTCCCGAGCACCCCTGGATCGACCTTCATTGGATCTTTCAGGTGGCCCTGAGCTGGGGTTATCAACATGGTGGTGTTGTTGCTCTTAATCTTGCAAAATGTGTGATCACGTGTACGTCTCTTTTTCTTCTGATTATTTGTAAGCGTCGCGAATGGCCGACCTGGAGCATGTTGCTGGCATGGATACCCGCGCTTCTGGTCCTGAGCGGTCGGATGTATGTTCGTCCCGAGACGCTGACACTCTTCTACCTCTCGGCATTCCTCGCCATTCTCTGTTCGTGGGATCGGGCACCGTTGCTCGCCTTTTGCTTGCCACTGATCCAGCTCGCCTGGGTTAATACCCAGGGTCTCTTCGTGCTCGGCCCGATCGTCCTCGGGTTCGCTCTGATTGACGCGGTTTTCCGTAGGCATGCGTTCTCGGAGTCGCGGCGGCGATGGTGGAAAATCGTGGGTGTTGCCACCGTTCTCACGGGCCTCGCCTGCTTCGTGAACCCGTACGGGATCCAAGGGGCTCTGTATCCCATCGAACTCGCCGCCACGATGGGAAATCCGATTTTCTCGGAAACGATCGCGGAACTCACGCCGATTCCACTCTTCATCAAGCGCAACGGTGGATGGTCGAATCTTCCGCTCCAGCTGCACCTCGTCACCATGGTCCTGGGGGGCCTGAGTTTTTTGATTCCCATGACCTGGCAGGTCCTTCAGCGATTGCAAACGGAGCAACCGGCTTCCGAGAGTGAGCCGAAGCCAACGAAAACCAAGGGCTCCAAGGCTAAGGCGGAGGCCAAGCCGAAGCGCACGCCGAAGAAACGCAAGGGACCGAGCCACGAACTGGAGGCGGAGGGGTGGAGGTTGAGCCTCTTCCGCCTTTTCCTCTACGCCACGTTCTCCGCGCTGAGCTGGAGGGCCACGCGAAACAGCCATCAATTTGCGGCCGTCGTCGGAGCGATCACCGCCTGGAATTTTGGCGAATGGGCTGCGGCGATCAATGCTCGCCGTTTGCGGAAATCCGAAGAGCCCCGGCTCTTTCCGGCGGTTCCGCGTGTGGCCACATTCCTTGCGCTGGCTTTCCTGATCGTCTTCATCGCGAGTGGAAAGTTTTATGCATTGGCGGGCGAAGGGCGGGTCGTCGGACTCGGTGAGGAGCCGCTCTGGTTCCCCCACGAAGCCGTCAAGTTCTGCGGCAAACTCGGGATGCCCGAGCGCTTTCTGAGTTTCCACGACGGTTATGCGGCTCTCTATGACTATCACAACGGTCCTGACCGCAAGGTCTTCGCCGATGCGCGTCTGGAGGTGGTCGGACCGGATCTGTACGAGCGCTACTTACATCTTAAAACGAAGATCGCCAGTAACGACTCGTCCTGGCCTCGCGAGCTCGATAACCTGGGCCGCCCCGCAGTTCTGGTCGGCCATGTCGACAATTCCGTGTTGGGGGTGAGCCTGATGGCGAATTCCCACTGGCGTTGTGTTTGGTTCGATGCGATGGTGGCGGTCTTCGTCCATGAAACGTACACGGGGGTTGTCCAGTCGCATGCGGTTGATTTCGCCGAGCGGCATTTCCATCCCGATCCTGCGACCGAACCCAAGGGGCTGCCCGCTCTTTCCGCTTCGGCAAAAGCCTTATGGGATTATTCTCTGGCTCTCTACTCCGTCCGCAGGTCAGACCTGGCGCGTCCGATGGCACTCCTCGGCCTTGATTACGCTCGACGCGTCCGCCACTCGCTTCCCAGCAGTCTCGACGGTTGGAAATTGACCGGGGAGTTGGAGTTGGCTCGCGACACGCTCGGCGAGGAGAGGATCCCGCGGTATCGTCTCCCCTTCGACCCGGTTTTTGATCTTCCGATGGCGCGCGGGACCTTTGCGCTTCGTAGGGCTCACGAGGTTGCCCCGAGCGATTTCCTCACATTGCTGCTCTTGACTCAGGCCTATGGAAAACGGGGCATGGACGAGGCCCAGCTTCTCGTCGCGGAGGAGTTGTTACAGCTTCGGCCGATCAATACACAGCAGATCGGAGTTCAAGAGGGAATCATGTCCGAATTAGATCGGCTCGTACGCAAGCTTGGGCCTCCGCCTGTGACCGAGTGGAAAAATCTCAGCGAGCTCGACCAGATCGTGACGCGTCTTCTGGCCTCGGGTCGCGCGGGATCGGCCGCGGACCTCATGGAGCGGGCTTATCCTTCGGCGACACGTTCCTGGGAGATCAGCGACCGCATCGCCACACTCCGGCTACACCTGGGTGAGCCCGAGCGTGCGCGGCAGATCTGGCAAACGAGTTTGCCGCCGGCACAGCCGGTGTTACGAACCACCAGGGTCGCAATCGCCGCTCTTGTCGAAGGGGATTTCGACGAGTCGCGACGACAATTCGAAGAAGCCATTCGCCTGGATCCTAACCTATTTGAAGCGCGATATGGGCTAGCCGTGCTGGAGCAAGATGCCGGACACGCGCAGGCCGCCCTCCGTGAGGCCAGCAAGGCTGCGCGTGTCGCGCCCAATGACGTGGCTCGGAACGCAGCGAGCCTGATTGCTTCCGAAACGGAGGGATATCTTCAGCCTTAGTTTCGTGAGGCTTGATTGCTCCTCGGGACCGGTTGCCGTCGTTCAAACGTTGCGTCGGAATCGAGGGCAGGTCGTTGCCCGGGAGGCTCCCTCCGGCTACCTTCAATGCGGGTCTGCACGAGCTTCCGTGTATCGACGTCGAACTTCAAGTATGATGGAGTTCTCATGAAAGCGATTCGGCATCGTTCCGTGTCCGGACTGGCATGGCTTTTGATCGTCGTGGTAGCCAACCTGGCCGTTGCCCAGGAGAAGAAGGCTTATCCGACGTTCGGCTCGATCGAGCGCAAGGACAAGCGGATTGATCGCTTGGTTCCTCTCGACGCGAAGCTTGAGAAATTGGCCGAGGGTTACAACTGGTCGGAAGGGCCCGTCTGGGATCGCCACGGAAGTTTTCTGCTCTTCTCCGACGTTCCTGAGAATACCGTGTTTCAATGGAAGGAAGGGCAGGGGGCCAAGGTCTTCCTGAAACCGAGCGGATACACGGGGAGCACCCCTCGCGGCGGTGAACCCGGATCGAATGGGTTGGTGATGGACCCTGAGGGACGCCTGGTCCTCTGTCAGCATGGTGATCGTCGCGTCGCGCGGCTCGAGGCCGATGGCAAGTTCACCACCTTGGCCGATCGTTATGAAGGCAAGCGGTTCAACAGCCCGAACGACGCGGTGTTCAAATCGAACGGCGACCTCTACTTCACGGACCCGTCCTATGGTCTCCTCAAGGGCAACGATGACCCTGCGAAGGAATTGAAGTTCAACGGGGTCTACCGCCTCTCCAAGGACGGCAAGATCACCCTGCTCACCGACGAAGTCGCGTTTCCGAACGGCATTGGACTGTCCCCGGACGAGAAGATTCTCTACGTGGCGAGCTCCGATCCGTCGAAGGCGATCTGGATGGCGTACGACCTCAAGGAGGACGGAACGCTTGGGAAGGGTCGCATTTTCGCTGACGTGACGGAACTCGGAAAGAAGAAGAAGGGGCTGCCCGACGGTTTCAAGCTCGACAGTGCCGGCAACCTCTTCGCCACCGGTCCCGGCGGCGTGCTCATTTTCGATCCGGACGGAACGCATCTCGGTACGATCGAAACGGGCGAGGCCACCGCGAATTGCGCCTGGGGCGAAGACGGTTACACGCTGTATATCACGGCCGACATGTATCTCGGCCGCATTCGGCTCAGCACCCGAGGGAAAGGCTTCTGAAGAACGAGACGGCTCCCGAGCAGAAAAGCGATCGATTCGCGCAAGGCTCGGGAGCCTTTCGATCGTCCCTGGCGGACACGAGCGAACGATGACAACCGAGGTTTGGACGGTCGGCCATTCCACGCGTGACCTCGAGAGTTTCCTCGAACTCCTGTTCGCGTCGTCCATCCAACTTCTGGTCGACATCCGCCGCTTTCCCGGGTCGCGCCGATTTCCTCACTTCAATGCCGAGGCCTTGAGCCTGGAGTTGGGCCGAGTCGGGATTGGCTATCACCATCTCGAGGCTCTTGGCGGAAGGAGGAGTCGGCGTGAGCCTGACTCTCCCAACACAGCCTGGCGGACCCCGGCATTCAACGCCTTTGCCGACTACATGAACACGCCTGAGTTTGAAGCCGGGCTTACCGACCTGACCACGCGCGCGTTGACCGCGCGGACGGTCATCATGTGTTCCGAGGCTGTTCCCTGGCGCTGTCATCGCCGCTTGATCGCCGACGCCCTGATCGTTAGAGGCTGGACTGTTTGGGACATTCTCACGCCTACCAAAGTGGATCGACACCAGTTGACCGACTTTGCTCTCGTCTCGGGTCAGCGGATCACTTACCCCTCCGACCCGCTCTTCCCTTCGGAGTGAGCTCTGCTTTCGGCATTACGATCGATGGAATCGATCGCATCGGCAACAGCCTCGGGTGCTTCGCTTTTTTTTGATGAACTCCGATCTCGCCCCCATCCGAAGCAAAAGGCGAGGCCTTCGACGCGCGCTGGAAGAATTGCGACGTGCGAGGGCTTTGGCTCACACACCTCGATCTGGTCGCTGTTGGGAAGCCCCTGAGATGCCCGCAAAACGCACCGGGTCCCGCCCCTCTGCCGCTGGGGCGAGTTCCAGCTCTGTATCGACACCTTTGGCCAACGCACTTCTCCTGGGGGCCGCGTTCAGCGTTGGGCTGGCCCTTCTGGTGATGAAGGGGAAACTCAGTTGGCCCCCGCATCAGCTCCTGGCCAGCACGTATACCGTCGCGGGTTGCCTGGCGATGGTCGGACCCTTGGTGCTCGCTCGTGTTGAGGCCTCCGAGCGTGGTCTTGGCGACTTGCTCTGGATGACCGGCGGATTGCTGATCTGGATTTTCGATGGAGCCGCCGCCGCGAGAGGCCTCTGGCGATCGCAAGCTTGGGCGACCCCTCTCGGTTACGAAACGATGGGACTCACCATGCTGGCGGTTCTCATGGGTGGCTGGCGATGCCGTCTCGGTGCCCGCAATTGGGCCTGGACCAACGTAACCGGCTGGCTGCTCGGACTCTTCTGGGTCGCGATGGCGGTCACGACACTCGTCCCGAGCCGTATCACCGGACTCGCATTGCGGTGATCGCTTGACGCTTTCCTTGGCTTCCGATTACCTTCGAACGACGCGCTCGGTGATTCCGGACGCGACGTGCGCCAGGCTATTTCCTTCCGGCTGATCCCCGATCGGATCGTATCATTTTTTTCTGCCCGATCCGAGGAGCTCCACCTGTGGCTGTCGACCAGAATCTGACTCCCCCCGCGCCTGAGACCTCGCGAGTCTCGGCGATCGAGAACGAGATTCCTGCCTATCGGGCCGTAAGCCCTCAAGCCGTCCTGAGTCTGATACTCGGACTTCTCGGCTTACTGAGCTTCACAAATTGGTTCTTTCTGATTTTCTCTGTGATCGCCGTGCTACTTGGTGTCTATGCCGAGCGAAGGATTCGCCGGGATCCGGAGATCTGGACCGGACTTAGGCTCGCGCAAGTCGGAACGGCGATGGGCATGATCTTCGGCTTGGCCGCGATCACCATCTCCTTAGTTCAAGGCGTCGTCCGGTCGTACGACGCTTCGAAGTTCGCACGGGAATATGTCGAAGTGCTGAAGAAGGGATCGATCGAGGACGCCATTTACCACACCGTGGCGCCGGTTGCTCGCGAGAATAAGAAGCCCGACGAACTGTACAAGTCCATGAGAGGTCAGGCAAAAGAACAGCAACAATTCGAGATGCATTTCGCCGGCCTTCTCGCGGTGAAGAAGCGATTGACCGACGACGCCGCCTCCGACGTGCACTTCGAACGACTGGAAACTCACGGAGTCGATGGGCTTGATCGTTACGCGACCGCGCTCGTCGAGATTCATTCACCAAAGGCCAAGGGGACTCCCGAGGAAGAGCAATACGCGCTCTTTTTGATGAAGTCGTCGCCACATACCGGTAAGAGCGGGTGGTATGTCGAGGAGACGAAATTCCCCTATACCCCCTCGTCGTACGTTCCACAGCCCAAAGCCCCGGACGATGGGCACGGCCACGGGGGCGGAGGCCACTGATCGCGAGCGCAACGGACCAGCATCCGATACGACCAGATGACGAACAAGGCCAGAGTCTCCCCCAGCTTGTCTCAGGGCAAGCTGGAGGAGATCTTCGCGTTATTTGGGCAAGGAATACGAGGCGTTACATTTCTCGGTCTCCCATACGATCACTTCACAAATGGGGAGACCTGACTTTTTGGCGTGCTCGAAGATCAGGCGGGCGATATTCTCGGCCGTGGGGTTCACTTCCATCGGGAAGACCCGCTCGCCGTGAGCCTGGAGTACGGGCAGAATTGGGTCATCCTTGCAAAGCAGCATGTTGTGATCGAGGTTCTCGTCGATCCAGTGCTGCACTTTGCGCTTGATCTCGACGAAGTCGACGAGCATGCCACGCTCATCAAGGGAGGAGGCCTCGAGAACGACGACGGCTCTCCCGTTGTGCCCGTGGAGATGCTGGCACTTACCGTCGTAATTCAACAGGCGGTGGCCGTAGCAGAACTCGATTTCGCGAGTTACTCGGAACATGGTCACCCTTTCTTGGGTGTTCGATCGTCTCAGCGAATTCTACCGAAGACCGAGGAATACCGCGTGAGGTCGTTCACCCCAGCGTCTCGAAATCCTTTTCGACGCTCTTCACACTTATTGCAAACTCCGCAGTGCTGACCGTCGATGGGGGCGAGGCACGAGAACGTATGACTCAAGGGAAGCCTGGCCCCCTTGCGGAGGATCTCCGACTTGGAGAAAGCTTCAAACGGTCGAAGAATCTTCAGGTCACCTCCGATGGCCTGATGCACGACCGCTTCGAGCTTCGTGAAAAACTCTTGCGTGCTGTCGGGGAACGGATTGGACTGAAGACAGCCGAGAGCCAGGTATTCGACCCCGCGCAGACGGCACCAAACCGCGACCTTGGCGGTGAGTAAGAGGTTACGCCCCGGTAGATAAACGGACTCATCGGGGGTGTCAGCGCCTGGAACGTCGGTCCCGGCAACGCTCCAATGGCCACCGTAGACATCGGCGATCGGTTCTTCAAGAACCGTCAGCTCCCCGATCCCGGGGCGATTCACCATTTCGAGGAATCGCCGCAGCGAGGCGAGTTCTTCCTCCTCCCAGCGGAGCCCAAACCGGACGTAGACAGGGTGAACGCGATCGAAATCGCGTAACAGGTCCACACAGAGGATCGCGCTATCGGCTCCGCCGCTGACCAGGATGGCAACGTCCCGGCCCCTCGAGTCATCAGTCATTATTCAGGGGAAAGCAAAGGCAAGGATCTTGGTCAGCCCGGTTCGAACCCAAGTTTGAACGCACCCTGGCATCGATCTCAACCGCATTCTAGGGCGGCCGGAAAGCTTGAGCAACCCCACTGGGTAATGCGTGGATGGATCGGTTAGTTCGTCGCAACGCTTCCAACTACGCCGACGAGCGGGCGATCGAGCCCGCTCGTGGTGGGGTGGCTCAGAGGATTCGAGACCGGCCAAGCGGTTAATCACCGATCCTATCGTGCCGAGATCCGGAAAATATGGGCCGGGCAAACTGAAGGGTCGAGCCGCACGAAGTTCGACGACTCGTGCCACTCATAGTGCGAGTTGTTGAGCAGGTCGTGGACCTCGTAGCGATTTCCAAGCCCAAGCTCGAACAGGGGTAGATGAACCCAGGCCGACTGGACGTGGTGAGGGTCGAGATTGACGACGACCAGGATCTGGTTCGACCTATCGGGTGTGGATTTGCTATAGGTGATGATCTGATGGTTGTCTGCGTCGTGGAAACGTATATTGCGGTCGAAACGGAGCGCGGGGTTCTCGCGCCGGATCTGATTGACACGGGTGATGAAGTCGCGAAGCGTTCCCGGTTGATTGAGATCCCAGTGGCGGACCTGGTATTTCTCCGAGTCCAGGTATTCTTCGGATCCCGGGCGGAGTGCTTGTCCGACGCAGAGCTCGAAGGGGGGGCCGTAGATCCCGTAGGTGGCACCCAGGGTTGCGGCGAGAACGTGGCGGATTTGGAAGGCAGGTCGCCCGCCGTGCTGCAAAAAGTCGTGGAGGATGTCGGGTGTGTTCGCGAACAGGTTGGGCCGCATGTACTCGGCCGACTCGGTTTGGGTCAGTTCGGTGAAATACTCGGTGAGCTCGGACTTGGTATTCCGCCACGTGAAGTAGCTATACGACTGCGTGTAGCCGGCTTTTGCCAGTTGACGCATCAGCTTGGGCCGGGTGAACGCCTCCGAGAGGAAGATGGTCTCCGGGTCGCGGTCCCAGACTTCGCGGATCACCCACTCCCAAAACCGAAACGGCTTGGTATGGGGGTTATCGACGCGAAAAATCTTCACACCGTGACTGACCCAGAAAAGAAAGACGTCGCGCAGCTCGGCCCAGAGTGATTCCCAGGCGTCACATTCGAAGTTGATTGGGTAGATGTCTTGATATTTCTTGGGCGGGTTCTCAGCATACTTGATCGTGCCGTCGGGACGATGCCGAAACCATTCCGGGTGTTCGCGAACGTACGGATGATCCGGAGAGCATTGGAACGCGATGTCGAGAGCGATTTCGAGACCGAGTTCGTGGGCATGAGAGACGAGTCGATCGAAGTCCTCGAGGGTCCCGAGTTCGGGAAGGACCGATTTGTGTCCCCCCTCCGCGGAACCGATCGCCCAGGGGCTGCCAGGATCGTTGGGGCCAGGCGTCAGCGTATTATTGGGGCCTTTGCGAAAACTCCGTCCGATCGGATGAATCGGCGGCAGATAGACGACGTCGAAGCCCATCCCGGCTACGTAGTGGAGTTGCTCAGCCGTATCCTTGAAAGTCCCGTGCTGTCCGGGGGCCTTCGCGGTTGAACGGGGAAAGAGCTCGTACCAGGCTCCGAAGCGGGCCCGTTCGCGTTCCACGGTTACACCGAGAAGGCGGCCGTAGGTGGTCCCTCCGCTTCGGTCGCAATAGCGAGTCATCAACGCTAAAAGCTCGGGGGCAAGCGCGGCTTGAACGCGGACGGCCGGCTCCACGTTCTTTTTCACGATCTCGGCTTTCGCGATCAACTGGTCTCGATCGCGAGCCTCCGCACGCCAGGCGGCGCTTCGGATGATTTCGGCCCCCTCAAGCAATTCGCTCGAAACATCCTGTCCGGCCCCGAACTTCTTCGCGAGCTCATCACGCCAGGAGGCGAAGTGATCGATCCAAGCCTGGATGGAGTATTCGTGCCGGCCGATCGAGGAGACATGGAAGCGACCCGTCCAGCGGTCGTTTCCGAGGTTGGTCATGGTGACCTCGTTCCACGTGTCGTCACCGATTCGGCGATGACGCACGATGGCATCGAGGATGTCGTGCCCCTCGGCGAAGATGTCGGCGAAGACGACGACTTCCTCCCCCACGGTCCTTTTGATGGGAAAGCGGCCGTCGTCGATTTCGGGAGAGACTCCCTCGATGATCACACGCGACGGGGTCCGTCTTGCCGTAGGAGCCGCCTTCGATACCCCTGCCGCCTGCATACAGAGTCCCTCGCAAAAGAAGTCTTTCGAGGCCCGGAGTCCACACTCCGAAAGCCGAACCGGATCGAGTGCCCCGTCGAGGCCACCCATTCTGCACTGCGACTTCGACTCTGCCCAGAGCTCATCCCTAGGGCGTGTCGAGATGAAGGATCCCGAGCATGGGAATCCGGACCCAATCGGGGCGGTAGTTCAGCTCATATTGAAGCTCGAAGAGGGTTTTATCGAGCATGAAGAAATCAAGAAGTCGGCCGATCGCCGTGGGATCCGAAGGAAGCAGGGGGGTGTCTGCGACGGCGTTGCGGTATTCCCGCAGGAAAGCCGCCGAGGTCCAGGTCTTCCAGATTTTGGCCCAGGGCTCGAGCCGGTCGAACTCTTCGGGACGCCCCGTGGTTAGCGTCAGAAGGGCGCTGTAGGCGGCGTAATCGAACGAGCGGAGCATCCCGGCCACGTCCTTGAGCGGAGACTGCTTGGCTCGACGCTCGGCGATCGAACGGCCCGGTTCTCCTTCGAAGTCGATGATGTAAAAGTCGTTCTCCTGCCAGAGGACTTGTCCCAGGTGATAATCGCCGTGACATCGGATCTTCACGGGAGCGTCATCGGGGGCGAAGAAGGTGGCGAGGCGCGAAAAGAGCTTGGGCCCGAGTGCGATGACCTGGTCGGCCAAGGTTTGGATTGGGGCGGAGAGCGACTCGCGACGATCCGTCAGCAGGGCGAACATCTTGCGGGCCTGCTTACGGAGGTTCTGAACTGAGGCCTCGATTTCTTCGTGGGTCAAGACCTCGGGAGCGAACGTGGCATCGTCGCTCGCGCCGATCAGGGCGCGATGGAGTTCCCCCGTCCGTTTCCCTAGCAGCCCCAACGAATGCAATGAAGTGCCCACGACTTCGAAGACATCCGGGGAGGGAGCAAGCTCACTGAGCTCGATCAGAGAACGGTGGTCTGACTCGATCCGGCTGAGCCGGAATCCCTCAGAGCCGACTTGTTCAAAGAAGCGGTTGAGCACATCCTGCATCCATTGCCAGCCCTGGCCCTGATTGGGCACAAGTTCTTGGAGCAACGCCAAGGTGGCCGGTTCTGCACGCGTGCGGCGCATCTCGATCCAACCCCCGGTCTTGGGAACGCGGCAGAATTCCGCTTTCTCCGTGAGGTATTGGCCGATCTCGACGTCGGGATTTCGGCCAAAATCCAAACGACGGAAGAATTTCAAGAAGTATCGCTTGTCATAGAAGATCGTCGAGTTGCTCTGTTCGACCGACCCTCGACTGATGGATGACGTCGGGTCCCCCTCGCCTCCTTGTATTTCGGAAAATGCCGCGGTCCGTTGTCCCACGATCTTTCCCGTGCGGGTCAATTCCTCGCTGCCGTTCTGGATCACTTGAAGCAGTTGCACACAGAAATCATCGCTGATAAGAGCGTCGTAGAGCAGTCCAAGTCCTTTGGTTGATCGCACCCGGGCGATCAGCGAGGAGGGATGGTCGCGAGCGATCGACTCCGCCGCTGCGCCCGTGGCGAGTCCCATGGGGATCGAATAACGGTCGGACTGGCCGTCGCTGTAGTAAGCCCGGACAAAAATGACCTGTACGGCCGCATTGGCACTCTGAATCGTGGCCCAATCGCGAATGCTGATGGTTTCCAGGGTCCGTGACTTCGCGCCGAACCAACGCTGACGCACGAGGTATTCCGGAAATATGGTGCGTTCCAAGGTCGCCCGAGACTTCCCTTCCATGAGCGTATCCCACCCTCCCGGAAGCACCAACTCCGGGATCGCTTGGTCTGCCGCGAGCAAAGGGGCGGCCGCTCTCTCGCCGGAAGGCCTTGGGGCCAGGTCCTGTCGCACGCTGAGCGTGGGAATCCGCTCGAGCTGGAACCACATGAAGGAGTAGGGACCCAGGCTCAAAAAATAGGGCGATTCGCCGATGGTCGGGAACTTGACACCGCCGAACAATTCGCGCGGCGTGTATCCTTGAAACACCGACAAATCGAGCTCCACCGGCTGAACGAAGCGCGAGACGTTGGCCACGATGAGCAGCCGCTCCTCCTCGTACCTTCGAACGTAGGCCAGGACTTTACGGTTCGCGGGGTGGAGGAACTCGAGTGTGCCTCGACCGAAGGCCTTGAACCCTTTGCGAAGTGTAATCAATCGCCTGGTCCAACTCAGGAGCGACGAAGGATCACGTGATTGAGCCTCGACATTAATGCTCTGGTATCCATAGAGCGGGTCGATGATCGGGGGACAGTACAGTTTCGCGAAGTCGGCGCGGGAGAAGCCTGCGTTGCGATCGCCCGTCCACTGCATGGGGGTACGCACGCCGTTGCGATCGCCGAGATAGATGTTATCTCCCATGCCGATTTCGTCCCCGTAGTAGATAACGGGGGTGCCCGGCATCGACATCAGCAAGCTGTTCATCAACTCGATGCTACGGCGATTGTTGGACATCAATGGAGCAAGCCGACGGCGGATTCCCAGGTTCAACCGCATGCGTGGGTCGGCGGCATACTCGCGGTACATGTAATCACGTTCTTGGTCAGTTACCATCTCGAGCGTTAGCTCGTCGTGGTTTCGAAGGAAGATCGCCCACTGACATTCGGGAGGAATGTCGGGCGTTTGCCGCATGATCTCCACAATCGGGTGCCGGTCCTCCTGTCGGAGCGCCATGAAGATGCGAGGCATGAGCGGAAAATGGAAGGCCATCTGGCATTCGTCGCCGTCCCCGAAATAAGGGAGCACATCGGCGGGCCACTGGTTGGCCTCGGCAAGGAGCATGCGATCGCCGTATCGCCGGTCCATTTCGCGACGAAACTTCTTGATGATGTCATGACTTTCGGGAAGATTCTCGCAGCTCGTTCCTTCACGCTCGACGAGGTAAGGGATGGCGTCGAGCCTCATGCCGTCGACCCCCATGTCGAGCCAATACCGCATCACGCGAAAGACGGCCTGAAGGACGCGCGGATTGTCGTAATTCAGGTCCGGCTGATGATGGAAGAAGCGATGCCAGTAGTAGGCTCCCGCGACCGGATCCCAGGACCAGTTCGACTTCTCGGTATCCGTAAAGATAATCCGCGCGGAGGCATATTTGTCCGAATGATCACTCCAGACGTAGAAGTTTCGCTTGGCCGACCCCGCCGGGGCGTGCCTCGCCTCCTGGAACCAGGGATGCTCGTCAGAGGTGTGGTTGATGACGAGCTCGGTGATGACCCTCAAGCCCCGGCGATGAGCCTCGCGGACGAAGCGCCGGAAGTCTTTGGGGGTTCCGTAGCCCGGGTGCACACCATAGTAGTCGGCGATGTCATAACCATCGTCGCGGAGGGGTGAGGGGTAGAAGGGGAGAAGCCAAATGCAGGTGACTCCCAGTTCCTGGAGATAGTCGAGCTTTTGAATCAGGCCGGGGAAGTCGCCGAGGCCGTCGTCGTTGCTGTCGTGAAATGCCTTGACGTGCAACTCATAGATGATGGCGTCCTTGTACCAGAGCGGATCGGACTCGATCATCCAGGTCTCCTCATCTCGTGAGTGCGGGTCGATCATGCCACTGTCGACAAGAGGGCTACGGGGAATCGCTCGAAAAGTTTGGCGATAGGGACGGTTCCCCCCAACAGTTCATCACCGGTCAACTCATTGATCCAGCGCCGATCCGGGAGCGAGATCGCCGTATCCTCCCACTTGCCGGCCACCCGAAGCGGCAGCCGAGGGGTAATCGTGACCGCGAGCGAACCACGGAGAAATGCGACGATGTTGTCGCGTTTGGGACCCTCCGCCCATAAAGGCGTGTACGAACTTTCCGGCCCAAAGAGTTCGGGACGCCGTTTCCGCAAGCCGAGCGCTTGACGGGTCACCCAGAACTTGGGAAGCCCTTCTTCCGTCCTTGCCATGATTTCCTCGGGAGTTGCGCACTTCAAGTCCCCGAGCAATCGTCGGAGCCGATCGAAGTCGACCGGCCGGCGATTGTCGGGGTCAACGAGGCTCAGGTCCCAAATCTCGTTCCCTTGATAAATATCGGGAACTCCAGGCGCGGTGAGTTTGATCAAGACCTGGCTCAGCGAATTGACGCGTCCGGGTTCGATCAGTGGAGCTACAAATCGTTTCAGATCCGCGTTGAACAAATCGTCGGAAAGGATTCCGCTTAAAAAGCGATTCAACGCCTTCTCGTACTCAAGGTTGGGATCGGTCCACGAGGTGAAATCCTTGGCCTCTCGCACCGCCTTGAGCATGTATTGTGTGATGCGTTCAAGGCTGATCGGCCAGCTTCCCACGAGCGTTTGGTAGAGCAGATATTCGATGTTACGATTAGGTAGATTGTTGGTTTTATATTTGTCATTCAGGGCCGTCCAGCGTTCGACGGCTTCCGCCCAGCGCATCGGGATTTCTGAGAGGAGCGAGATTCGTGCCCTGACGTCCTCACTACGTTTCGTGTCATGGGTCGTCGTGGTCAACATCGATGTTGGCCAGAGCCGTTGCGTCTCCTCGCACTCGGCATGAAACTGTTCGAGCGATCGACCGAAGCGTCCCGGGTCCCCGCCCACCTCATTCAGCGCAGTGAGGCGATTGTAGTTATAAAAAACAGTATCCTCGACCCCTTTCGCCATCACAGGGCCGGTATATTGCTGGAATCGCATGGCCACTTCGGACTCGAGCTCTCCCTGGATCTGCAGAAGCAGAATGTTGCGAAGAAAGTCGAGAAGCTCCGAATCGATATCCGGACGATGTTCTTTCGCGGCTTCGATCGCCTCGTTGATGTAGGCTTCGTCACGCGGGCTGACTTCCCCTGATTCTACATTGATATACGTGCGATAAACCGGGAAGCAGGCGATCACCTCGCGCAGCATGGCGTTGAGCTCGCGACGCGAGTAGTCGCGGTAGCGCTTTCGACGCTCGCAGACCTCGATCAATAATGAGGTCAGCCGATTGATGTCGCTACCGAAGAGCTTCTTGAGCACGAGATGCTTTTTCTCGTGAACCATGGCCAGGTAGTCGACCGAGATCTCAGTGAATCGGGTGTAGAGATCATTAATCGGCTCCTCGCCGTCGGGATCGACCAACAGTCCGCCAAGACGATTCAAGAAGTCGTACCCCGTGGTGCCAGCGACCGGCCAATCCTCGGGGAGCGTCTCACCGGGTTCAAGGATCTTTTCGACGACGATCCAGCCGCGAGGGACTGCCTGTCTCAGCCTCTCGAAGTACTGGGCAGGATCGCGCAGTCCATCGGGATGATCGACCCGGAGGCCGTCGAGAACTCCTTCACGCACCCACTCGAGGACGAGGACGTGGGTATCCTGAAAGACCAGTTCGTCCTCCATCCGAAGGCTTACCAGGGTGTTGATATCAAAAAAACGCCGATAGTCGAGTTCTTGCCCTGCGGTTTTCCAATAGGCCAGCCGATAGTTTTGCCGTTCCATGAGCTGGTCGATCGCGCTCGCAGAGGTATTGATCTCCTCGATCACTTGATCGATCGCGCTGGCCACCTTGGGTTGTTCGATGCATAACCGTGCCAGTTGCTTTCGGAGCACTTCCTTATCGCGATGGCGACGAGTCACGCTGTTCCAGTCGGTCGCCGTGGAGATGGGCAAGCTACCGAATGCGTCGGCCAGAAATGCCAGTTCATCGGAATCGGACCGACGCGCCGCGCGTTCCAGGAGGTCGTTCAACGAACGAGGGGCGATCGGCACCACGTGCTCGTGATAATGGAACGTGAAACTTCCCTCGTTGCGCTCGATCTGGATTTCTCCGGCCTCCAGGATTCGACCGTAGTGTGCACCGAGTATCGGCAGCAGGACGATGTCTTGGAGCTTGGCTTCGGGGGAGCGCCAATCCACATCAAAATAGCGGGCGTATCGACTCGACTGGCCGTTCTCAAGAACATCCCACCACCAGGCGTTCTCACGGCTGGCAATGCTCATATGGTTAGGAACGATGTCAAGAATCTGTCCGAGGTTGAATTCGCGAAGGGCGCGAGACAGCCGGCTATGCGCTTGGGTGCCGCCGAGCTCATCACTTACCCGATGATGGTCGAGCACGTCATATCCGTGTGTGCTTCCTTTCCCGGCCTGTAAGTAGGGAGAAGCATAAAGGTGGCTAACCCCTAATTCAGCGAGGTAAGAGGCGACGGCTGCGGCTGCGTCGAATCCGAAGCCGGCGTGGAGCTGGACACGATACGTTGCGCGAGGATCTCTCATGCACCATGCCATATTCAATTACACCAATCTTTGGTCGACGCCTGAGAACTCAATAACGTGATGTTCCTTGTGTGGGAACAGACGGCAAGAGCGAGGGCCGGTCGGTGTCCGACGATTTTTCGTTCGGGCATGCGGCTCCAGGACGTCGTGGAGATCCTGAATGGACTGGTCAGCAACAAACCAGCCTCACACGGGCCGGCTTTGTCGTTCTCGACAGAGGGAACGATTCAGGCAATTACGAGGACGGAAAATTGATCGTTCGTTGATCGTCAGGTTGACTGGCATCACGTTCGACATGCTCCAAGGCTGACTTCAAAGCGAATCGCTCATCTGCCGCATCGATCGCCCCGCTCTGTGTCGAATTCACTCGCACATCGGAGTACACAAGCCGAGGTGAGGTCACTGATGCTCGTCTAGAGCGGTTTGCGATGGGATCGCCTACAAGATCCCGGAAGATCGGAGCGAAATCCCTGGGATTTCTGTGTGGGACGCACCATTCTGTGTGGGACGCACCATCAACCGATGCCATGTAGATGGGCGTATGGGGTGGCACTGGTGGCTTGTCCACCAGTGAGCCCCAGGCTAGCGCCCCTCGTGAAGAAACCGCCGGTACAACTCAACCGGCCTCTTGACTTCCTTCGAGCCCCAGGGTCACTCTCTGGCCTGAGTGTGGGCTATCCAAGCGATAACCGCTCGAGTGAGTTCAGGGTCGTCAGCCACATCGAGTCACCTCCGATTTCGGCTTGATCAAGCGATTAGGAGAACCGTCCTGAATCCGTTCCACGCAAAACCCTGCTCCCGGATGGGAACGGAAAGGCGTGTCTTGATCCTCGACGAAGAGCCGAGCGGGCGGCCAGGACCTTCGGAATGCAATCCTCGCGCCAAGGGTTTGAGGCGAGGTTTTTCGAGGAAGTTTCGCGCTAAAAGAAGCGACCGATGGGAACAGAATTGCGCAGCATTTTGCACGAATGAGCAGCACGCGGATGCAAATCGCACCCCGTCCTCGTTGGGTCAATCGGAAGGAGCGCCGGATGGCCTTGCCGGTGGCACTCAGGCGACGTTGCAAAGTAGACGACCTTGGATCGGACGGCGTTGCAAAGTAAACGATACTTGGAGTTAACCGGTGATACCGAACTCAGTGCCCCCGCCTTCGTACAATAAGAAATGAAACGTCACCGTGCCGATCGCGAACGCGCATCCGAATGAGTAGCAAGCCGGCTTTTTCGTGAGGGATGGCCCAGTAATCGCAAGTTCTCGGCCTTGTTCGACATTCGAAGCACGGATATCATGGCCAGATGTGGGCTTTCGCGTCCCGGACGACGACCAAATCCTGTCTCCACGGAACCTAATCACATGCCCAGACTCGCATTTCGTCCGCTGGCATTGGTGGCGATCATGGCGCTGATCGCTATGGTCGTCGGTGCCCAATCACCGGAACCAAAGCCGCTCGATGAAGATACCGCTCGAGTTATTGTCGCGTTGGTCGAACAGGGCCATATGGCGAAGCCCAAGATCGATGATGAAACGGCGATGAAGTGGTGCAAGAATTTTCTGAAGGATCTGGACCCTCAGAAGTATTACTTCGAAAAGGCGGACGTCGACGAATTTTTGTCCCAGGCGACAACGTTGGATGAGAAGATCAAGGACGGGAACCTCGACTTCGCCAAGCTCGTCTTCTCGCGATTCCTGAAGCGGTCCGACGAACGGCTCAAGACCGTGATGGAACTGCTCCAGGAGAAACCGGACTTCAAGGTCGATGAGTCGATCGTCGACGACCCGGATAAGCTGGACTACCCGGCCGACGCCAATGAGGCCCGGGAACGCTGGAGAAAGCGGATCAAGCTGGATCTGCTGCAACTCAAGGTCGACAAAGAGGACGACCAAGAGTCCATCAAAAAGCTGACGATTCGGTACCGTGACCGGAACCGATTGTTTCACCAGTTTGACATGTCTGAGCTTTTGGAAATCTATCTGAGCAGCCTGACGCGCACGTTCGACCCGCACTCGAGCTACCTTAGCGGGAAGACCTGGGAAGATACGATCGGCCAGCAGCTTCACCTTTCGCTCGAAGGTATCGGCGCCTCGTTGCAGTCGGAGGACGGCTACGCGGTCGTGAAAGAGATCGTCCCCGGCATGGCGGCTGATAAGGACGGTCGGCTCCAGCCCGAAGACAAGATCGTCGGCATTCAGAAAGAGAACGGTGAGGAGATCGACCTCGTCGAGAAGAAGCTGAGCGATGTGGTCCGCTTCATCCGCGGCCCGCGTGGTACCAAGGTCCGCCTGATCGTTCAGCCCGCCGGGACCAAGGATCGCAAGATTTATGAGTTGACCCGGCAGAAGATCGAACTCGTCGATCAGCATGCCAAAGGGCAAGTGATCGAGGCCAAGGCTGACGACGGGAAGGCCTACAAAGTCGGTGTCATCGCCTTGCCAGCTTTCTATGGCGACACGACGGCGGTTCTGAACCAGGACCCGGAAGCGGTCAGCGCGACCGAAGACTGCCGGAAGCTGATTAACGGCTTCAAGAAGAATGGCGTTGATGCCGTCATGCTCGACCTGCGAGGCAACGGTGGTGGTCTGCTCGAAGAAGCCCGTACGCTTTCCGGCCTCTTCATCAACCGCGGACCGATCGTGCAGGTCAAGGATGCGACCGGTGTCAAACACATCGATGATAACGACAGCGGCGCCGTCTGGACTGGTCCGCTGGTGGTCTTGATCGATCACTTGAGCGCCAGCGCGTCCGAGATTTTCGCGGGCGTGATCAAGGACTACAGCCGAGGCCTGATCATCGGCGACTCGAGCACGTTCGGCAAAGGAACAGTGCAGAGCATCGTTCCCATCAACGAGCGGCTCCGTCGTGGAGACGATATTCCTCAACTCGGAGCTTTGAAGCTCACGATCCAGCAGTTCTACCGTGTCAATGGCGAGAGCACCCAGGTCAAAGGCGTGCCGCCCGACATCCACATCCCCTCGATTCGAGACCAGCTCGACCTGGGCGAAGGGAAGATGGACAACGCCATGAAGTTTGACAAGGTAAACGAACTGCGTCACGACGTTTTCGGTCGCGTCAATCCGGAACTGATTCAGAAGCTCGAGTCGCGTTCACTCGACCGTCGCAAGGCGAATCCCAAGTTCCAAAAGCAAGAGGAACGAATCGCCAAATTCGCCGAGCGAAAAGCCCGCCACTCGATCTCCCTGAACGAGGCGAAGTTCCGGGCTGAATACGTTCCGGACGACGAGTTGACCAAGGACGAAGAGAAACCGAAGTCGAAGGGGGCACGGAAGCGACACGCCGAGCATCCCGCCTGGGAGTCGGACTTCTACAACGACGAAGTCGTGAAGATCGTGGCCGACTATCTCTCCCTTGGCTCTCAGGCGCTTGCCAACGCACCCAGCCGTGTTGTTAACGGACACTGATCGCTAGCCGATCTCGGTCGGCGTTCCGAATGCTCCACCGAAACGAGCGAGGCCTGAACCTCGCTCGTTTTTTTGCGCGCTCGGACAAGCCAGAGTCCTTCCGCATCCTTCTTTCTCGGGCTGGCTACGAAAACGGTACGCCTCGATCTTGACTTCAAGGACATTTGTCTGAATACTGTGTTGGTGAGGTAATACAGTAGATGAGGCGAACCATGCTAATCCGTCTCAATACCCACGATGACCGACCGATCTATTCCCAGATCGCGGATCAGGTCACCTTTGCCGTGGCGGCGGGAACACTCATACCGGGCGAGATGGTTCCGTCGGTGCGCGAACTCTCGAAGCAACTCGTCGTCAATCCGAACACGGTGGCGAGGGCCTACCGTGAACTCCAGGCGAAACAACTGCTGGAGCCGGTGCGGGGAACAGGCTTACAAGTCTCGGCGGAGGCACCGGCACGCTGCCGGGACGAGCGCAGAGAACTGGTACGCCAACGATTACGTGCCGCGATTGAAGAGGCGCGGAGGAGTGAACTCGACACGGACGAGATTGAGTCGATCTTGCGCGAAGAGTGGGTCAAGGCGAACGGTACGGTCACGGGACACGCAGACCAGGGGGCCAGATTATGAGTCGAGGCGTCGCAGTGCGGGTCGAAAATATGACAAAGCGTTACAAGACGCAGTTGGCCGTTGATCGTCTCTCGCTGGAGATTCCCGAAGGCTCGGTCTTTGGTCTGCTGGGAGAAAACGGGGCAGGCAAGACAACCACGATCCAGTCACTCCTGGGACTCGTCGTTCCCGATCAGGGACGTGTGGAAGTCTTAGGACTCGACCCGGCCAAGCACGGGCTCCATGTGCGACGTCGGGCAGGCTACGTTCCCGAACGCCCTTGTCTCTACGAGTGGATGACGGTTTCCGAGGTCGGCTGGTTCGCGGCCGGATTCCATACACAATCGCCAGGCGGAGCTCCGGGGTACGAGGCTCGTTACCAGGGATTGGTGAAAGGATTTGACCTACCACCGAAGCGGAAGATTCGGCAGCTCTCCAAGGGGATGCGCGCGAAGGTGTCGCTCGCCCTGGCGCTGGCTTCCGAGCCCGAGATGCTCATCCTGGATGAACCAACCTCCGGACTCGACGTGCTCGTCCGTCGTGACTTTCTCGAGAGCATGGTTGACCTGGCGGGGGGAGGTCGAACCGTCGTGCTCTCGAGCCATCAAATCGGTGAAGTCGAACGCGTGGCCAGTCATGTGGCTCTCTTGCACGGTGGCCGGTTGATCCTGGCAGAGCCGTTGGACGACCTGAAGTCCCGACGTTATCTCATCACGCTGAACTTCTCGAGCAGAGACCACCCCATCGCTCCCCCGGCCGGTTTGCCAATCGAATTGATCGATGTCGACGACACTCCACGTCAGGCGCGTTGGCTTGTGCATGCGAGTGAGCCGTCCGACCTGGAAGCTCTTCAGGCTCTGCCCTCAGTGGTGGACGTTGATGTGACGACTCCTTCTCTTGAAGAAATCTACATTGGATATATGCGGCGTCGCACACCGTCCGAGTCGATGCCTTCGATCGTCCAGGTGGCGTGAGATTGCGTTACGCGGAGCGGGTGGTGGCGTCTGAAGGGTAGGGGAGTCGCGAACGAACAGGCCGGGTGCGATCCAGGGGAGGACGATGATGCTGGCGCGATTGTGCTGGAAAGAATTTCGGATGTTCTGGCCGCTCTGGCTCTTGGTGGGGGGCTGTGCGGTTGGATTCCAATGGCTGTTGCTGGAAACGGTGAGAGAGGATGTCCGAACTGGCATGCTCAGCGCCATAGCCTTCGGCTGGGTTGCGCTTTACGCGTGCGCGGTGGGGGCCGCAGCATTCGCGGGGGAACGGGAAAACGGGACCTTTCTGTGGCTCGACACGATTCCCATGAGCCGAGGCACGGTTTGGACAGGGAAAATCGTTTTCGGCCTGGCAACAACCTTGGCTTTGGCCTTGGTCTTGATCGTTTGCGCCGCAGTGGGGACAGAAACGCGCGATAAGATCCATTACCCGATGGGTCTCATCTTCGCGAGCGTCGGAGTCGTGGTTTTCGAGGCATTTGCCTGGTCGCTGTTTTGGTCCGCGCTCTTGAACAACGTTCTGATGGCCGCCGTGCTGTCGCTTTTCAGTATCGGTGCGATCACTCTCGCCGTGACCGGTGACCCAGGCCTCCTGAATGTCAAGCCGCTCGCAAGTCACGTCCTCTGGCGGCTGCTCGCGGCCTCCGTCGCGCTCGGCTTTTCTCGTGCTTGGATCACGCGAAGGCCGCAGCGCAACCGCTTCCGGCACGTTGCGGTCAGCAATTCAACGCAGGGAAGACTTTTGCTTCGACCCGAATCAAGCCTTCTCACGACCGCGAAAGAGCGGTTCTGGAAACTGATGAGTATTTCTCTCATCGATTTCAGGCGGATTACCTTACCGCTCAGGACGATGCGGAGCCTCGCGTGGATGACGATCCGGGAGTCTCGCGGGTATTGGTTGTTGATGCTCGGCCTGAGTCTGTCGGTCACCGTCTCAACCCAGATGAGCGTACTTGCGATGCCGCTTGTCGTCTTCATCGGTATTGGCCTCATGGCCGGCCTTAACGTCTTTATGCATGAGAACCGCCAGCGAGCTTTTGGTTTCTATGTTCATCACGGAGTTCGTCCCCGGCTCGTCTGGTTCACCAAGGAATTCGTCTCATTCCTTGGGTTTCTCTCGCTCTGGTTCGTGTCGATAACCGTCGCGGTTTGTTGGGTGTCCGGAGATCCGCTCCTTGGCATGATGCGAGGCTTTTCTAGCATCCCTCAGGTACTCTCCGCCCCGATTGCGGGTCCGGTCTTTCTGGCCGTGCTCAATGCCTTTGCAATTGCTCAACTCTCGGGCCTTGTGATTCGTCGCGGGATTACGGCCGGTGTGGTCGCTCTCCTCGGCTATCTTATTTTCCTACTGCCTCAGATTTTACTCTATCTGGGGAGGATGATCCCTTTCTGGAGTCTTCTCCTGAGTCCTATTCTCCTCTTCGTAGTGAGCTGGGCCTGGAGTACCGATTGGGTGTTCGACCGCCCGGGAGGAAGGCGCTGGATCAAGTTAGCTTTATTGCTGGTCGTGCCATCGTGCCTGCTGGTATCGCTCTATGTCGGTTATCGCGCTTGGAGTCTTCCGGATGTCGAGGTTTCCCTCGATAGGTCCAGGCTGCGGTCACCCTCAATTCCGCCCGATCAGAATGCTGCCGAGTTATATCGTGTTGCATTCCACAAAATACATTTGTCACCGAAAGGCAATGCGCAGACGATCGAGACACAGATCAGTGACGTGCTCGAAACAGGATGGGACTCTCGAGATGAGGTCGTCGAAGCCTACTGGCGCGACAATCAGCCGGTCTTAGAGTTGACTCTACAGGCCGCATCCAAGTCCCAAGTGCTCTTTGACCGACTTGAGAACATGAACCTCTTCTCACGTCTCGATGGTGGTGTTCAGGGGACAAACCAGCTCTCAAGAATTGTGGCTCTTGATGCAAGAGAGCGTGAGTCACGGGGCGATCTGAAGGGGGCCTGGGACGACATCGCTGTGATTTTTCGGATGGCGAACCATGTCTCGGCTCCTCCAGCGGTGTTGGTGCAGCGTTTCACAGCTTCAGGCATTCAGGGGACGGCCGTAACTGAGGGGATGTTATGGGCGAGTGATTCTCGGCAAACCCCGGCCTTACTACGAGCCGCTCTCTCCGACCTCAAAGCGATCCCGCCCTTGAGTTCCCCTGGCGAGGCGATAAAGGCGGAAGCAATCCTTGTCGAACAGACCCTTAAACTGCCCAACGTCGAGCTATCGCCTCATATTTTGAAATTTACAGGTGAGTTTCTGCCGGCCCATCATGCCGTTATCATCGCCGCGAACCTGGCCCCTTGGGAACGGGAACGAACGGGCCGTGTTCTGAAGTTAGCGACAGCACGATCGCTTCAAGCCGTTCGGGAACTACTCAAGCTCGACAACCCACCGGGGACTGCGGATCCCGGGCCGGAGACGACGATTCCCCCAATCTCCAAGGAGTCTCTTCAGGAAGCGCTTGAGAGTACACCCCTCGCCAAGGTCCTACTGCCCGCGACCGAGAGTCTACTCATGGCCTTTCAGAGGGAAATGACGCAGGCTCATGCGTTGGAACAATTCCTCGCGCTCAGGATCTGGCAGTTGGAACATAACGGCCAGTATCCGACATCGCTCAACGATCTGGTCCCCTCACTACTGGATCGACTCCCCCTTGATCCATTCTCCGGAAAGCGTTTCGGATATGTCCAATCCAAGGGGCAGTCACTGCTGCCCCTCTCCCTCGTGAACAGACGGGATCAGCATTCCGTGAGTCGGACGGAACCGACCGAGGTGGGAGAATGGCTTCTCTACAGCGTGGGGCCCGATCGGATCGATGACCGGGCGATCATCAGTCTTCTCTGGGGAGGCAAAGGGGATCTCGTTTATCCGTTGCCTCCGGTAAAACACTCGCAGTATGATCAAAAAGATGTGAAGTGATTGGGACCGCCCGGGACGAAGTCACTGAGGCAATGGTCTTTACACGTCCGGTCTGCGGAGGCCTCTGATGCAGCGGCTTCAGGCTCTCTCATGAAGTGGCCATGTCTTCCCCTCCGATTTAGTGTTCGGGGCTTGATGCTCGCCGTTCTGATCTGCGGGATGCTCTTGGGGTGGAAAGTCCACCGCGCTTCGGTCCAGCACGGCGCCGTGGCTGAGATCAAACGGGTAGGAGGGTGGGTCGCGTATGACTATCAGTATACTAGCAAGGGAAGAATCAATCCGAAGGCCTACCCCGGGGCGCCGCGGTGGCTGAGGCGGGCCGTCGGTGATGAATTCTTCCAGGAAGTCGTCCATGTCGAGCTACTCCGCATTGGCCCGGAGGAACCCAGGCCCGGCGATCGTACTCTGGCGGCTATCTCGAGCCTCGACCGGCTGGAAAGCCTCCTCATCCACACGATGGCCGTCAAAGACGCCGGCATCGCCCAACTCACCGGATTGCGCAGGCTGAAAAGCCTGGACTTGACCCTGGACTCGACCACGGATCAAGGGCTTGGGAGCCTGGCAAAGCTGCCCGCGCTCGAAGAGTTGTGGCTGAGTTTCGATGGCTCCGAGCTGACTCGCCCTGGAATCGACCGGATCGCCGATCTGGAGAATCTCAAGAGGCTCGAGATTCGAGGGCCGTCGGGGGACGTCAAGAACCCAGCCGACCTGGCCCCATTGTCCAGGATGAAGCGGCTCGAATGGTTTTCCCTCGGCAGTTCTCCCAAGGATGGCTCCAGCCTTGTTCACTTCCGAGGAATGACTCGGCTGCGTCGTTTGCATCTTCGCGACACGATCCCGAGCGATGCTGATCTGGCGAATCTGGCCGGCCTTACCGAACTCGGCACGTTGGAGCTCAATCTCTCACAGATCACCGATTCCGGTCTGGTCCACCTCCGTCCGCTCTCCAAACTTGGCTCGCTCGCTTTCAACGACTCTCGGCTCACGGATGCCGGTATGATCCACCTGGCAGGGCTGGTCGACCTCAGGAGTCTCTGGCTCCCCGCCTCGACGCTTACCGATGCCGGCCTCGTCCGACTGGGCGGGCTCACGAAGCTCGTCCGCCTTGATCTTCAGTCCTCCCGGGTGACCGATGCTGGAGTCGCTCACCTTGCGGGCATGAAGTCGCTCCAGGTTCTGTTGCTGGGCACGGCCAGCCCGCTTTCCGATCGTGCGATGGCCGCCGTTGGCGGCATCACCCGACTCCAAGAACTCACCCTGATCGGGCCGGGGGCCACTGACGTCGGCCTCGCTCAATGGAAGGGACTGACCCGGCTCTCCTACCTCAATCTTGATGGCTCGAGTGTGCGCGGGCCCGGCCTTATGCACCTGGCCGCGCTTCCCAGACTTCAGAGCCTGAGTCTCAACCACTCGCAGGTGACCGACGCTGGCCTGGAGGCTCTGCAAAGCGCCCCGTCTCTCACGAGCCTTAGCATCCAAGGAACGAACATCTCCCCGAAAGCCATCGAGACATTTCGTGCGATGAGGCCTGATGTGGAAATCGATCACTGATGCGAGTTGGAGCGCCGGTTGCGCAATGGAGGATTCATGTCGGCCGCTTGGTGATGGACCGATGTCTTCTCCGGCAAAAACGAGTCGCCCCACGTTCCCGGTTGGTTACGGGATCGTGGGGCGACCTTCGATTTCTGCGTCGGGGAACGGACGGCCGTTTACGTCAGACCGAGACCCAATCCTGGACGTTGTCTTCCACCAGCGACAGGAGAAGTGAACGGCTCTTATCGCGGGTTTCACCGATCGCGGTCACATAGACGGCGGGGTCATCTTTCACGGGGCATTCGTGTTCACAGATACCGCAGCCGATGCAGCGAACGGGATCGATGTACGGACGCTTCAGCTCGATGGTCGCGCCCCAGCGGTCGGTCACTTCCACGTTGCGCGTGAAGATGGCCTTGGGGCTGACGGGGCAAACCTCTTCGCAGACCACGCAGCTCGTGTCCATCGCCCAGGGCAGGCATCGCCCTTGGTTGTAGAAGGCGGTACCGGTCTTGATCGGGCCTTTGGCTTCGAACGGACCAACACCCAGTTTCTCGGCGATCGAAATTTCGCGAATGGCCCCCGTCGGGCAAACCTGGCTGCACAAGGTGCAGTTCAGTTCGCACCACCCCATCTTCGAGATCATGATCGGGGTCCAGAGTCCTTCCACGCCGGACTCGAAGAGGCTCGGCTGGAGGACGTTGGTCGGGCAGACGCGAATACACTGGTCGCACTTGATGCAGCGGCGGAGGAACTCGTCCTCAGCCACGGAACCGGGCGGACGGATCACCGAGCGGCTGAAGTTCTTTTTCACACCTCCCGAGAGACGGGCCGTCGTGAAGAACAAGATGCCAAAGAGACCCGTGAGCATCAGTTGTCGGCGACCCACCGCCGGGAGGGCTACCTCGCTCGCCTTGCGTGGAAGGAAGCGGAAGGAGAGAGCGTCGTGCGGGCAATCCTCGATGCAGTTCAAGCAGACGAAGCATTCGCTCTTGCGGAGATCCCCTTGCGGGTCCGACGCCCCTTCGCAGCTCTTGAGGCAAAGGTCACAGTCCGTGCAACGGACAGGGTCACGGTCGATCCGCCAGAGCGAGAAACGACTGAAGACGCCGAGCAAAGCCCCGAGAGGGCAAAGGACGCGGCAAAAGAAGCGGGGGATCCACCAGTTGGCGACCAGGAGCCCGATAAAGATGAGTCCGACGATCCAGGCTTGCCAGTATTCGCGAGGCTCGGTGTAAATGCTCTCCGTGGCCTTTTGCGCAGTCGGCAGGATGGCCGTCGTCATCGAACGTACGGTCAGGGCGATCGGATCGAGGAGGCCGATCTGGAGGGTGCTATTCTCCCGTTTGTGCTCTTCGGCCGCTTCGGAAATCCCCGAGCCGATCGCCGCAAAGATGCGCGAGACCCCCTTTTGGGGAAGGTCGCGGCCGGTGTAGGCTCCGTAAATCTTTCCCGGAGCCGACAGGGTTGTCGGGACGATCCAGAGACTCGCCATCGCGATCATCGCAGCCAAAATGTAATATTTGAGCGCGTAGATCTTTCGATAGCGATTCACCTCGATCATTTGCTTCGTATTTCGGCGGTTGCCGATCACGCCGAAGATGTGGTGCAGGATGCCAAACGGGCACATCCAGTTACACCAGACGCGACCCACCATCATCGTCACCGCGATGATCACCAAACCCCAAACGAGATTGCGGTACAGGGTGTGGGTGGTGAGGGCAGTCGAAACCGCGACGAGCGGGGTGGCCTCGAGAAAGAGCGAGACGGGCCACCCCTTCAAATAACGAAGGTCGGTGATCAACAGGAAGAACAGGAAGAGCCCTAAGAAGAGGGCTTCATAGGCTCGTCGGATCTTGACCATCGAAGTTCTCCGCCCGGCGAGTGCGTTCGACCTACTGGAGGAAGAATAAGTGGGTGTTTAAGGTTCTGTTACGATTCGGCCACGTTCGCCGAGCTCAGACGGTGACTTCCTGGGTCCACTGGGGACGCCAGTCTTTTCCAAGTCCGCGCTGAATGACCTTGTCGAGGTAGACGATCTCGTGCCGTTGCTTTTCGAGCAAGCGGGTGACACACCAACTGTCGACCGAGGTGCAGTCGGTCCCGACGACGATGGTGTCGCCCCGCTTGACGTCGTTGAGGCTGCCGCCGGTGGGACCGTTCCTCATCAGGAGCTTACGCCCGTCGGCGATCACGAGCGTGGGCTTCATCATCAGGGCGAAGTCGGAGATGATGCCGTGAATGTTCTGGTGGAACTGGTTTCTCGGGTTCCCCAGGAGCCCATACCAGTTCTTCATTGTGACCGTGGCCTTGCAGAGGTTATGGTCCTTCACCGGCGAGATACCGATCACCTTGGTGGCTTCACGGAACGGGCGGTAGAACATCCGCCAGGTGTGCGTGATCGTCTCGCCCCCCACGTAGAGCTGCTCGAAGTAACTATCCTGGGGCATCATGAGCTCGGCCCCCGCTCGCAGCGCGGCGTCGCCCACCTTGGTCTTGAAAAAGCAGCTTTCCGGGTTGTTGATCGGGTTGTCGGCGACAATGACCTTCCGAGCGCCTGCGCCGAAGCAGAGCTTCACGACCGCGGAGACGGTGTCGGGCTGAGTGGTGGCCGCGAGGTCTGGGTTCTTGTCAAAAGCCACGTTGGGCTTGATGACGACCACATCCCCCTTGGTGATGAATTGGCTCACGCCGCGATCGCCCCCCATGGCGTCGAGGGCGGCCTTGACCATCTTGAAGGCCTGATCTTCACGTGCCTGAAGTTCAGCCTCTCGTGACGTGAACTCTTCGCTTCGAACCGGCTGCGAGCGGACGACGACCAGGTTCGGCCGGCTCGGGCCGAGGGCGACGGAATAGTCTTTGAGGCGAACCGGGGGCGGCGGCTTCACCCCTTCCATTCCCCAACGGTCACGCACCAAGAGCCCCGTCGCCAACGCGCCACCGAGGACGAGTCCCGTGCCGCCGACCTGCGTAACGAACTGTCGACGTGAGAACGGCGCATCGGCGGGATTGACTCCGCCCAGCCGTTCCAGGTTCTTTTGCTGCGTCCTCGTCAACTTCTCGCTCATTACCGACCTCGCTCGGTTCGGGGCCCTGACAGTACCCACGACCACCGTTTCGTTCACCATGTACATGGATCGAAACGGCGGCAACGCGATCAAGACGCAGTCGTTTACTTCCCTCCGCCGACGGGAGGAACCTTGGGGGGGAGTTTCTTGACGAACGCGCGGGCGAACGCTTCGGCGGGTTTCGCGTCGGTCGCACCGTTCGCGCCCCCCACGACGTTCCCCTTCACGAAAAAGATGTCCGTGAGGCCGATGTTGGAGCTAATGATCATACGATCGGCTCCCTCCGCCTCCACGGCTTTGACCTCGGCGCCGTCTTTTTTGACGCTCTCGATGTACTGATCCAGCGTGGCTTGCGCTTCCTTCGCGTCACGGTAGGGGCGAAGGAAGCCCTGCCAGCTATTTGATCCCTCGGCATAGTCGGCCATGAAGACGTCGGCGAGGAAACTATAACCAAAGACGTCCTGCGCGACGTACTTCGGCGCCGATCGCCCTTCGCCGGGTGGCAAGTGCGCGAAGACCTCATCCGGAGTCGACTGTGTCTTGGTCGTTTCACCAGCCGGTGCCGCCGAACCCTGCTTCGGCTGCTGCAAAGCGGCGATGCGCTTGGCTAACTCCAGCGCAAAGGCCGAGAATTTAGGGTCGTCGGTCGTTGAGACCATCTGCGTATAGTAGGGACCCGAGTAGAAGAGCGTGCTGCCCGCCGAGGAGTAGCCTGCCGTCCCGAGAGGGAGCGCCTTGGCTTCGTCCGGCTTTTCAGAGCCGTATTTTCCGAAAGCCTTCAGAGCATCCCCCATCTCGAAGATGTAGAGCTGGATCTCATTCGAGTCATCGCCGGCGGGGTGATAGTTGGTGTAGGCCATCCCCTTCACGTCATATTGGATGAAGCTCTCCGCTCGCCCGTCGATCTTCTCGAACAGGTTTTCGGCGTTGAAGCTCTCCAGGTGGCGGTCACCGGATTTGCCGACGACCCAGCCTGCGGGGAGGTCAGTCAGCGGAAGCATGGACGCAAGCGCACGCTGTGGCTCAGGGACGGTGGCGAGTTCCGCGTCGACCTCGGGCTTTGAGAGGCCTTCACCCACCGGTGCGGCCGGAGCCGGGGTCACCAGCGCTGGAGCTGTGGCGACGGCGGGACTCGCCGCCGCTGCTGTTGCGGGGGTTGTGGGAACTGAAGCCAACTCAACCGGCGGAGCCGTAAAGTCCATCAATTGCTGGGGACCGTCGAGATTGATGCTCTGGTGAACCAGGGCGAGCCGTTGCAAAACGGCGGGAAGGGCCTTGGCCACCGCCGGGGAGGTTCCCGCCACCGCGCGAAGGGCGAGCATCGCTTCGTCAAGCTTCTTGACGTTCTCGACCATGCCCTTGCGTGTCTCTGCGAGACGGATCATCTCCTGCTTAACTGCGACGTCGGCTTCCTTGACGTCGTGGTAGCTGCGCCCTTGCTCCAAGATCGACCAAGTGCGGTTTGGGTCGAACTCGTAGCGATTCTTGTCGAAGGACTGGCTCTTGATCACCAGGGCCGTGAAGATCGCCGGGATTCCCATGACCAGGAGCATCGCACAGACGATCGATGAAAACTCCGGACGTTGCATCACTCGTCCGCGACGCGCCTTGAACCAGTCGCGCCGACCGAGGATCGCGAACGCAATCGGGGTCGTCGCCATCGCGAAGATGGCAGCCGAGATCGCAATCGCCATCAAAGGATCGTTCCAGAAGAAGTCGCGAAGCTTCTCCGACGTTGCCGTGGAATTCATCGTGCGATTCGCCCTGAGTATTCGAGGGGCGGCCATCACCGCGCTTCGGTTGGATCCCCAAACGCTTCGTATTATAGCCGCGACAAGTCCCGCTCAGCAATTGGCCGGTTTAACAGAGGTCGAATCGGCGTTTTTCTTTTCAATGGAATGAGATCGCTTGTCGCCGTGACTCTCTCTCTCTGACAGAAAGAGCGATACTCGATCGCTTATTGCGCCGCGAATAGGTCATCAATCGCCTGGATCTTTTGCTGTCGGGCGGCCTGAAGGAACGACGCCACTCGTCGAACGATGGTGGTCGAACTGTCTCCAGCGACCCGTTCCGTGTGCTGGATCTCGCGCGTGCTGGTCCGGATGAGGACGGCTTCTTCATGCCAAGGGAGCATCGAAAGCGAGTCGATGTAGGTACGAAATCGCCCGTTTCTCATCAAGAAGAATTCGACATCGGAGATGTAGAAGACGGAAACCAAGAGATTGGAATGCGTCAACCATGTTTGCAATTTCTTCAGACCCGCGGGCACACTGAAGTCGGCCACGATCGGGAGAATGAGGTCTCCCTTTTGAAGTGTTCGAATCGACTGATAAGTCGATTCATGCGCGAGCCAGTGAGCGCGACGACCCTCACGGTCTCGAGTGCGAAGCATGTGACCCAGCGTAGGGTACATCTTGAGGGCCAGAAACCTCGCCTCGAGACCTGGCCCGGCGAGCTTTGCCTGGATCGATGCCAGGCTGGCCCATTCCTGTTCGCGGACGACCTTAAGCGGAGTGAGGAGCGATTTCACCTCGGCGATCGCCACCGTCAGTCGCTCCCGATCGAACGAAGCGCGGGTGAATGCGGCCTCGAGTTCGTCGGGACCTGGCTCGGCGGACAGTCGATCGGGCTTTCTCGCGGTCAGACGAGCGAGGTAGGACGCCCGGTCGTTCGAGAGGCTGATGAGGGCCTTGTGCAAGAGGTGAAGCAAGCGGTTCCGTCGCCGGAAGTCGACGATGATTCCGAGTCGGGGGGCACAATGGGCCAGGAACGTGAAGTTCTGGTCCGGTCCCACGCCAAGATAAACTCCCCCTCGTGGTGCACGACGCTCCAGGTCTCCGGCCACTCGGGGATAGGAGTCCTCATTGCTGACGAAGTTGTCAGCGGGCGGCCCACTCTCCGGCTCACTGAGTTCATCGATGATTGTGTTGAATCGGACGTCACGACGAGGGAAGAGTACCTCGGCGAGCGTCGGTGCGGAAGCCATGCGCGTCAAGAGTTCCCCCCTCAGATGAGACGGATCGCAACGACCCTGCGTTGCTTCGACAAACCTGGAGCTTGGACGAGCAGCCCGCGTCCGGTTCCGGCGAGGGTACCACGGCTTGATGCCTCGATGGCACTGGCAGATCCATCCCGTTTACTTCAGGTAGTGCCAGAAAAGGCACCAGTTCAAGATCCAGCTTTTCTCTTGCATCGCCAACCCGGGCTCAAGTTCGTCCAGCTCCTTCATGCAGGCGGCGAAATCGATATCCTCGGCCTCGGCGAACTTGGTCGTCTTCTCGGGTCGATGAGCCGGGTGCCTCGGAATCGCGGTCACGGCCTGATCGTAGACCCTGCAGAAGAACTCGAAGACCACGAGGTACTCGACCGAAGAATGGCCCGGACACCGCTTCCGTAGCGTCCTCAGGGCTCTCTTCTCGTCACCGTAACTGCCGTGGCCCCGGAACTGGATGGTCACGTCGCAGGCGATGTCGAGCAGTTTCGGGTCTGTCGGGATTGGCATGGAGATGGTCACGAGACGGGCTTACAGGTTTCGTCAGTACGTCTTATGCGGCAGAGTCGCGTTATCTTTCGCGAGCTGATGGACTTCCGACCTGTTGGATCGATCCTCCGAATGAAGAATGGTTGAAGCTCGAGGAAGGCGCGCTCCGCTCTCTTGGGGAACGACTCGACGGTTTGGTAGACTCGATGCCGTGAGTCGGTCAGGCGGCCCAGACCGGGTTCTTGCTGAGCCGGCTTGGGGCACGCTCGGTTTCGTCTGCGGTTTCGATTCGATTCCGTAGGAGACCGATCCTTTTGCGTGCCGCGTGCGTATAGTCCAAAAAAGGCTGTCGACGCCTACTCTCTCTCGCCTCACCGCGCTGCTGCTCCTGGGAGGACTGCACTTGTTCGCCGGACCGATCATCGCCCGAGAGGTGCTCACAGCCCCTCGGCCTATTCGCTTTTACATTGCGCGTGCGGCCTACGTTGGACTGCTGTTTGTTCTGATGTGGACAGCTTGGCAGTCGTTCATCGGTTGGCGCGAGGTTAGTGAATTCGGTGTCATCGCCCGCTTCGCGGGAATCCTCTTTCAATTATTCGTGCTCATCCAGTTGACTTTGATGCTCTTTTTCGCACCGCTGGCGGCCGCGACGGCGGTCGCCCACGAAAAGGATCGCCGCACATTCGTTTTATTGTTAATGACCGACCTGAGTGATACCGAGATCGTGCTCGGGAAGCTGACCGCCAGCTTGTTACAGATCGTGACTTTGCTCGCAACAGCGGCCCCCGTTTTCTTCCTCTGCATGCTTTTGGGCGGGGTCTCCCCCGCGCAGGTGGCGGACATTCTTGGGGTGACGGCCGCCGCCGGGTTTGTCGGAGGGGCCCTGGGCATGCTGGTCGCGCTCTGGCGTGATCGAACGTTCCAATCCTTGGCCCTGACCGTTTTGCTGATCGTCCTACTGCTGGCCGGTGTTGAGGTCGTTGCCCTCGCGTTTCCAGACGCTCGGCTCTTGGGGGTGCCACTGGCGACCGCTCTGAACCCATACCGCACCGTCTTCGCCATTATTCACCATACGCACCAATCCTCCGTCCCGTCCGCGCGTCCGAGTATTCTGTTCATCCTCCTTTCGATTGCTTCGGCGGTCGCGCTGCTGGCCTTCGGCGTGAATCGCCTGCGGGTTTGGAACCCGGGGCGCAACGAACCTCGTGAAGAACGCGAAGGGGAGCAAGGGGAAGAGATCGTTGAGACGTTGATCGAGGTCGAGGAAGCCGCCGAACCCGTATTGGTCGGCGCGGCCTCGACGGTGGCGGGGGGGACCCGCTACGAATCTGCGCGACCGGGAATGAATGGTGAAAGTCGCGAAACCGCGCACTCCGAGGATGGTGTCGCAACGACCGGACTGCACGTCCCCCGCCGAACCCATCGCCGGATCGTCAAGGGCTTTGGCTCTTATCGGTCGCCCTGGGGAGAACACCCGATCCTCTGGCGCGAGCTGATGACCCGTGCCTACGGGACGAAACCCCTGATCATCAAAGGGGCCTACCTCCTTGCCTTCGTGCTCGGAATCGCATTCTTCTACGCGAATCCCGACGTCGAAAACGATCCCTGGAGACCCGCTCGCGCCCTGATCCCCTTGGCCATTCTCAGTCTGGTGCTGGTGAATGCGCAAGGAGTGACGGCTCTGACCAGCGAGCGGGATACCGGCGCACTCGACCTTCTCCTGGTCACCGAGCTGTCGCCGAAGCAATTCATCTATGGCAAGCTCTACGGAGTCCTCTACAACACCAAAGAGATGGTGGTGCTTCCGATCCTGTTAGCCCTCTGGTTTGCGGTCATACGCGCGATGTCCGTGGAAGCGGTGGTTTATGTAATCATTGACTTCCTCTTACTTGCTCATTTCTCAGCGATGCTAGGTCTGCATGCGGCGCTTACGTATACGAATAGTCGCACGGCAGTCGCGAACAGCCTGGGCACGATTTTCTTTCTGATGGTTGGGATTCTCGTTTGTGCATTCCTGATCATCTTGAGCGACACGGAGTTTGGTCGTCAGCTTCTCAGCTTCCTGATCTTCATCGGGGCGGGAAGCGTCGCTTTGTTCGGGTCGCTGGGGTCGAAGAACCCTTCGCACGCGATTGCGCTGGTCGCCTTGCTGACACCGTTTTGTTCGTTCTACTGCGTGATCAGTCTCTTGAATGGAGACATCATGGCGGCCCTTCTTGTCAGCTTCGGCGTCTATGGCTTCGCCCTCTTGGCGATGCTGGTTCCGGCCGTGAGTGATTTCGATATCGCCTTGGGACGCACCAGCGCGATCCAAGGTTGAAATTGCCCCGGTAGAAGCGCGGGGCCGATAGGAGCCGGGTTCTCTGGGAGAATCCTGGGGAACCTGGTTCTTGGCTGGAGAAGCCACCCGTCAACTCCTCCGGTACCGACTTTCATGGCGCATCGGTCAGCCTTATCGGTTCACTCCCGGTATCGTTGGCCTGCGATCGGGCCTGCGGTCCGCGTATCCCGCCTCGGGTGCAAAAAACACCTCCGTTCTCGTGTGTAATAGACTGCCCGCGTGCACACTTAAAAGCGATTAGACGCTTGTGCACTTGAGAGTGTCTAACAGAAAGAGGCTGCCACCGAGTTCTCGGGGCACTTCACCCTTTTTCCTGTGAATCCGCGCCGGTGCTTATGGGCAGGCATGGCGATCACGCCCCTTTTACTCGGGAACGCATCTCAGGTAGATTCGAGTACGAACATATTCTTATTATCGAAGAAATTCTGAGAAATTATCTCGTCGATTAGAATTCGTCGAGAGTCGTCTGCGTGATGCCGTGGTTGACCTGAAGAAGTCAAGATGGAAGAACGTGGGGGACTTTGCCGATTTCCTGATGCCATATTGTTCTATCAATGCGAAATTGATTAATCGCAAAAGGCGAACGCTTGGCCGTTCGACGCCCTGTCGACAGAGCATCCGCCGACCAAAGCGTGCAGAAACGGCGTTGACAGATTGGCCTGACTCTTCGATATTACTCGACGACGAGTCTCAATTGTCAGATTCGCGAGAGCTTACCGAGAGCGATCATCCGGGTTTAGCCCAGGGTAATGTCCGCTAGATTCGTCTGGAGGAGACAGGTCTGCAAGGAGGAAGGCCAACCCTTTCGAGCGCATTCCTTTGCTTTCGGCTTTCGCTCCTCCCCATACCGGACGCAGTACGAGCTACCAAGGATGGAATCACCGTGCGCATACTTGTAACTGGCGGTGCCGGCTATGTCGGGTCGACACTCGTTCCGATGCTCCTGGAGCAGGGGCATCAAGTTCGTGTTTTCGATGTACTCAAATTCGGTGGCCACGGATTGCTTCCGTGCTGCCGTCACACGTCGTTCGACCTTGTCAAGGGTGATGTCACCGATCCGGCGGCCGTGAAGTCGGCGCTTCAGGACATTGACGCCATCGTCCATCTCGCGGCCATTGTTGGGTATCCCGCCTGCAAGAAAGAGCCCCATCTCGCCCAGGCGACCAACGTCGATGGAACGCGAACGCTGCTCGAACAGCGCAATCACGATCAGAAGTTCATCTTCGCCTCGACCGGCAGTATCTACGGCTCGATCCCCGACTACATCTGCAACGAAGAGACGCCGCGGGCCCCGATCACCCTCTACGGTGAGACCAAGGCCACGGCCGAGCAGATGGTCCTCGATGCCGGTAACGGCGTCGCCTACCGCTACGCCACCGCCTTCGGCGTGAGCAACCGGATGCGGCTCGACCTGATGCCCAATGACTTCACCTATCAGGCGGTCAAGCAACGTAACTTGATCGTCTACGAAGGGGGATTCAAGCGCACCTTCGTGCACGTTCGCGACATGGCCCGTTCGATCATCTTCGCGCTGGAGAAGTGGGACGGGATCAAGGACGAGGTATACAACGTCGGCCACGAGAGCATGAACTTCACCAAGGAAGACGTGGCACGGAAGATCCTCGAGCACGTGAGCTTCTACCTCCACTTCGCCGAGGTCGGCAGTGATGCCGACCAGCGGAACTACGAAGTCTCGTACGAGAAGATTCGCAAGAAGGGATTCGAGACGACGGTGGACCTCGACCGTGGGATCGCCGAACTCGTTTGTGCGGCCAAGCTCATTGAATTCCAGAATCCGTTCGCCAACGTCTAGGGTCGCGTCCTCGGACTCCGTTCCGTCGGGGGAGTCCGAACGTGCGCATCCCCTCGTGGATGATTGGTGGTTTCCATCAAGGGAGTGAGTCTGGGAACTTCGGGAGCCTTGCGAGATCGCTGTGCTTCTGGCTCACCGAATGGCCTTCGATCCTCACCAACGACTGTTTCCCTGGCCCGAGCTCTCGGACGCTCGACGAGAGCGTTGACCAGGACGCAAGTTCTCGACGGCTGGACGCCGTCGACCGACCTTACGGCCGGATTGACCGAGACCTTTTGCCTGGTACCGGGCCTCCATGGCCCAGGCGGACGCATGATGCTAAGAGCTTGGGTAAAGAGATTGGGCAATTCGGCCGGTCGCCTGCGGCCTGGGTCGCGAACATCGGCCGCTGTGATTCCTGCCCCTCGGATCCGTTCAACGGAGATGCCTGGAAATCACGGTCGACTTTTGTTCGTCAATCAATATTACTGGCCCGATCATGCCTCCACGGCTCAACATCTGAGCGACCTGGTGGAATCCCTGGCTGCCCAGGGGCATGAGTGCCACGTTTTGTGCGGGCAAGGGTGTTATAAGCCCGGAGCGCCTCGACCTCCGGCGTTCGAGATTCACAACGGCGTGCAGATTCATCGTGTACGCACCACCTCGTTGGGGCGCAAGACCACGCTCCATCGGATGATCGATTACCTCAGCTTTTACCTTCACGCCCTGATTTTCGCTCTGACCATGCCTCGGTTCGACGTCGTTACCACGTTGACGACGCCGCCGATCATCGGCCTGATCGGTACCCTGCTGCGGAAGTTCCGAGGGGCGCGGCATGTCTACTGGAGTATGGATCTCCATCCCGACGCCAGCCTGGCACTCGGCCGGATGTCGCGTAAGAACCCGGTCGTCGCGGCGCTGGCGTGGCTGAGCGATATGATCTATCGCCAGGCCGACAAGGTCGTCGTGCTTGGCCCCTATATGGCCGACCGCATTGCTGCGAAAGGGGTTCGACGCGACCGGCTGGAAGTGGTCCCTGTCTGGAGCCGCCGCGACGAGATCTACCCGATGGCACGAGAAGGACACCCGCTTCGTGAGCGGATGGGGCTAACCGATCCGTTTATCGCGATGTATTCGGGAAACCTGGGTCTGGCCCACTCCTTCGACGAATTCCTCGCGGCCGCAGAACGTTTGCGCTCGCGATCGGACATTCTCTTCCTCTTTGTTGGAGGCGGACCTCGCCTGAACGAAGTCCGTGCGGCACAGGAAAAGCTCCAGCTCGAAAACGTCCGGATCCTCGACTACTTCCCTCGAGAGCTGCTGCATGCTTCGCTCTCTCTGGCGGATGTGCATTTGAGCTCCCTCCGATCTGAGATGACCGGCATCGTCGTTCCCAGCAAGGTTTACGGCGCGATGGCTTCGGGGCGCCCATTGCTGTTCGTAGGTCCCGACCATAGCGAGTCGGCCGACACGATCCGCGAGGCGGATTGCGGAATCACGGTTCGTTTGGGGGACGTCGACGGCCTTGTGGCGGCCTTTGAACGTCTTGCGGCATCCCCCGAACTGGTCCAGGAAATGGGTCAACGGGGCCGATCGGCCTTCCTGTCGACCTACGAGCAAGCCACCTGTTGCGCTCGCTGGTGCAAGCTCGTGGCGGAACTCATCCCGGCCCCGCGTCATGCTCCAGTCCCTGTGCTCCGGCCCATCGGCGCATCCGTGGCCGGGGGGTCTGTCTGAGAGGCTATCCGGATGAGGGGTCGTCATGTGGAATCAGGAGAGGCGGGTGGCCGGGGACGAGCCTCGGCCGATCCCCGGGGCCTCGAAGACTCGTCCTCGCCCACTCAAGCAACGTATTCTTATGTCGGTGTTTCATTTCCGGTTGGTCTCTGAACCGGCAAGGCGCTGAGCCAGCGTCCCTAGCGGCGTGAAACCTATCCGCTCCGCGGATCGTGTGAAGGCCTCGACAGGCGAGTGCCTCTCGCGGCTGTCGTGTGCGGAAGATCTGGCGTGAAGGAGGATCTTCGTGAGGAAGACCGGAGTCCGAGTTTTCCTACTGGCATCGGTTCTGGCCGGCAGTTTGGCTGTGGGACAGGAGAAGCCTCCCGCCAACGTTGGGGCGATCGTGGATGCCCACGATCAAGCCCTCATTCGTGACTTGAGTGCGTACCTCGAAGCCCATCCCAAGGCTGAGGACCTCGACCAGGCCTACATGACCCTCCTCAATAAGGCCATCGAGCACGACTGGTTCCTCGAAAACGAAGCGATCGCCGCGCGATATCTTCACGACTTCCCGGATGGACCCATTCAAGCGTTGGCGCGCATCGTCGCCACCATGGCACGAGCCAAGGCCGGGAGATATGCCGAGGCGTTGTCCCGTTTCGAAGAGCTGATGCGCAACCTTGGAAAAAGCGAGCAGGAAGAATTCGCCGTGAATTTTGCGGAGACGCTTGCCTCGTCGGCCTCAGCGGCGGGGGAGTACCACATCGCTCGCAAAGTGTATGAGAACTTGCTTGACCGTTTCGCTGACAGCGCGCCAATACGGCAAAAGGTGAAAGAAGAACTCGGCCGCCTGGACATGGTGGGCAAACCGGCCCCCGCCGTGGCCGCCCAGGACGTACAAGGGAAGCCATTTCGCCTCAGCGACTATCGAGGCAAGTACGTCCTGATCGATTTTTGGGCGACGTGGTGTGCGCCTTGCATTGCGGAACTGCCCCGTGTGCAGGAAGCCTTCAACAAGTACCATGCACAGGGCTTTGAAGTGGTCGGAGTGAGCCTGGATGAGACCAAGCCCGCGCTGCTCGACTTCGTGAAGGCGCGGCAGATTCCTTGGCGTCAGATCCATAGTGCCAGCGCAGGCGGAGACCTGATTGAAGCCTTCGGCGTGAGTACGATTCCGGCAACGTTCCTTGTCGACCCGCAAGGCACGATCATCCGGATCGAGTTGAGAGGAGTCGCACTCGACCAGGCCCTGGCCAAGTACCTCAAGGATGCTCCGGCCAACGCGCGGTGAACCCTACAACCTCGGGCGAGAGGCAGCGTCAGCCCCTGCCTTCCATGCGTGAGGGCAGGGGAACCCCCCTATTATCATCGGGGGGCGATAGCGGCTCCTCGGTGATGGGGATGAACTCATTGCGGCCGCGAAGGAGTCCGACCGGGCCGTCGAAGCGCCAGGCTCCTCGTTCGAGAATGAATTGGTAGACCGGCCCGGTGCGATTCGTGGGGCAGAGCCAGATGTGGGGACCTTCGCGCCAGGCCTGAAAGTTCGCGTGAATGTTGCGAGGAAATCCGACGACCCCGCCTTCCTCGGCCGGCGTGAGCTCATGTGTTCGAAGGTAACGGCTCGAGCACAGCTTTCCGAGGGCTGAAAGGTCTTGCCGATTGGCAGCAGTCAGCAACTCGGTGTACGTGGCCACGACCTGGCGGACGGCTCTGGTCCGCACGGCCATCACGGCAACGGCCGTGATGATTACACCCCCCACGACAATCCCGAGCACGAGGGGACGGTAGGAACCCCAACGCGACGCGCTCATCGCGTAAGCCGCCGTTTGAGGTCGTCGCGGAGCCGGTCGATGACGGAGTCGGTCTTGGCTTCAGTGAGGATTTGCTGGACCACGGTCTTGATCCCGCGCGGTCCCCACTGACACCCTTGCCGCAGGTAGTGCTTGGCCCCATGGCCTAGTACGTAAGACGTCGAGGCTGCGGTTCCCCCCTGAGTAACTCCGATGGCACCGTAGCCGAGTGCCGTCAGGGGCATCGCCAGGCCGCCGCTCATGATGGAGAGACCGGCCAGTGAGGTCTTGATTCCGCCGGCGAGAAAGCGGGTCGCGATCCCCACAGCTCCTATCGCACCCAGGGCCAACATCATGTCTTTCACCAGGCTTGTCGCTGTTCGGCGTGTCAGAGGGATCCCATAGACTTTGCTCAGGGCCACGATCATCCCGACGTCGACGGCCAGTCCCCCGGCCACGTCGGCCACCGGGATCGGATTCAGGGCGACGGCCGCTCCCTTGGCCAGGGCGAAATTCCAGATCATCCGGTTCGCAGCGTCGTCTCGAATGCGGATTTTATGCGCAACGATCTCTTCATGCAAGTCGCCAGCCAGGAGAAGCGTGTTGAGCGCGACGAGCGCTTTCCCCTCGCGCTCCAGCACGTCCAGGATCCTCAACTTGAGCGGCTCGATGACCGGCGCGGGACGCTCCCATTCGAGACTGGTGGTCCCGTCGGGATTTTGGAACTTGACCTTGTAAGGGTCGGGGCGAGCGGCCGTCATCACCACGTCTTCGGGCCGAATCAACGATCGAACGCGTTCGTCCTTGATCTTCGCATAGATCTGATCGCGGTCGGCCTCGGGGTAACGGTCGATCTGATTGAAGACGAGGATGATCGGCTTCTGCACTTCGCGAAGCTGTGAGATCGCCTCGAGCTCGACGCGTTGCATGTCGCTCGAAACCACGAAGAGGATCAGGTCGGCGTGCCGGGCCACATCGCGGGCGAGCACTTCACGAACCTCCCCGCCCACCTCATCGATACCGGGGGTGTCGATCAAGACCAGGCGGGCGCCTTCAAGCCCCGGATGATCGGCCGTCGCGGCATGCTCCCAGCGCTGTGAGGCACGGGACACCGTGGTGCCGTGCGTGGTTCCGATCTTGAAGACGTCGCGCCCCATCAGGGCGTTGAGCACCGAGGATTTACCGCGACTCACCATGCCGAACGCTGCGATCTCGACGGTGTTTTCATCGAGTTTCCGACTCAAGTCCCGGAGTTGTTGGATCTCATCGCCGAGCACCTGCTCTTCATCCGGTGTGAGTTTGAGTCCATCCAGGGTCTCTTCCAGACTCTCTCGAGCCTTCTCGATGAGGCCTTCGCCGGGAACCGTCTCGAGTTGATCAAGCATCGTGGTCAGCTCGATTTCTGGTCCGGAAGTTATACTTGCGTCGCGGGGTTGTTCCTGCTGGTCCGCCATGGGTCAGAGCCTCCTCAAACTGGCAGCGCCTCGGATTATGGACTCGCACCAGGCGGCCGTGGTGATCAAGTCATCCTCGTGGAACCATCGTGGGCCAACGAGCTGAATTCCCAGAGGTAGTTCCTCATGCGTCAACCCCAAGGGAAAACAAAGAGTTGGCGATCCCACATAGCTCCAAGGGGCGTTGAGTGCGGGGTTTCCCGTCGTGTCGGCATCAGGCGCAGGACCGAGCGTGGCGGGCAGAACGAAAGCGTCGATGTTTTCCGAAGCCTCCGACATTGATGTACGTAACCTGTCTTGATGTTCGCGAGCCAGGATGTATTGGACAGCGGTGATGGTTTGCCCTTCTTCGACCAGGCTTCGGATTCTCGGCTGGTACGACTCGGGAGCTTGGGCGAACACCGAGGAATGAACTGCCGCGGCTTCCGCGGCCATGATCAGTCGGTGGTGATGGGTCACCTCGTCGAAGTCGAACGGGAGCTCGACTTCGGTGACCAGCGCGCCTTTCTCCGCCAGGATGGACATCGCCCGATCGCAGACTTCGAGTGCGGTGCGATCGATCCGCGCTTCGAATTCTCCCCGGAACCTGGCCAATCGAACGGGAGTCGAGGGGACTTTGAAGAGCGAATTGCAGGCGGCGTCGACCTCGGAGGGAGATTGCACTTCGGCTTCGGTAGCCACCCCGCTACGAAGGAGTTCACGGAAGAGGAGGCCTAGATCTCGAACCGATCGTGCGATCGGTCCGGGATGATCGAGGCTAGGGGCGAGAGGAAAGACGCCATCGGCACGGCCGGAGAACGTGGGTTTGAGGCCGGCAACACCGCAGTAGGATGCAGGGCGAATGATCGATCCCCCCGTCTGACTGCCGAGGGCTCCGAGACACATTCCCACGGCAACAGCGGTGGCCGAGCCGCTCGACGAACCTCCGGGGGTTCGGCTGAGATTCCACGGGTTTCGAGTCGGCGGCGGGTCGATCCACGCGAATTGGGTCGTGACGGTCTTTCCGAGAATGACTGCCCCACCCATCCGAAGTGCTGCGACCACGCTGGCGTCGCGCTGGGCCACATGGGATCTCCAAGGCGGAAAGCCCGCCGCCGTGGGGAGTCCCGCAACGTCGATGATGTCCTTGATGCCGATCGGGATCCCATGGAGCGGGCCGCGGCACTCCCCACGAGCCAGCTCCCGATCGAGAGCTTGGGCCTGTTCGATCGCGCCTTCGCGGTCGACGAGGACCCATGCCTTGAGCCGGGGCTCCCACTCTTCGATCCGATCGAGGCAGCGCTCGAGGACCTGGACGCAGGTGGCCTGGCCCTGGCGCAACATTTGGCCCACGCCTTCGATCGTTTCATGAGGGAGCGGGAACAAAGACATGGCATCGATCCTCAAGGGGAAGCGCACATTGAGGCTGTCGCGAAGGCATTCTGGGATCGTTACGTAGGTTTCTTGGTGCCGGTTGTGCCTGTTCCCTGGTGTACTCGGTTGACGACACGATCAAGGGCCTGCTTGGCGAACTCCTGGAGAAATTCTGCGCGACTATTGAGATCGAATTGACGCACGAGCGCCTGTTGCATACCACCATCGCCCCAGGACTGGCCGTGAGCGAAGAACTCGGCAAATGCCGATCCCGAGATATGAGTCAGGTACGCCATCGAGACCGCCTGGATCGCCCCTCCCGCCGCATAGCCCACCAACGATGATTTGAAGAGGCCGGCCACGAGCGACGTCGAAGCTTCCACCAGACCAAGCTTCAGGAGCATCTGCGCCATCTGGGTGCCGACCATCTTGACGTGGGCCGTCGAGACTTCGACCCCATAGACGGCGGCGAGCTCGGTGATCATCTGGAACTGCACCGCGCCGGCCGCCATCAAATCGAGGGCAGGGATCGGATTGGCGAAGACGGTCGCCGCGGTGATCCATTGGAATTTTTCGACGACTTGCCTCGCGCGTTCGTTCCGCTCGCGGCCGACCTGGTCCTGGGCCTTCTTGCTGAGGAGATGAGCCCGCAGCAGCAGATTGCCCGCGCGGAGTGAATCACCTTCCCGATTCAAGATGGCGGCGATCCGATCCTCAAGGGCGGAGAGGTCGGGGGGATTCGACTCGAGAATCGTTTCGGTGGTACCGTCTTGGTTGCGGATTCGTAGCGGCGTGGGTCGGGGGGATGCCGCGATCGCGATCACATCCTCGGAAGGCACGATGCCTCGCAGGCGTTCCCGGAGCTTGGTAAGGATCTCATCACGGTCGGACTCCGTGAGTCGGTCCTGCTTGTTTAAGAGAACGATCGAACGCTTTCCCTGCCGAGCGAGGGCCGATAGCGGTGTGAATTCCGCGCGGACGAGGTCGTGGTCCAGGACGAAGAGCAGGAGATCGGCTCGCGCGGCCAGATCGCGGGCCTCCGCTTCGCGCGCCGCGCCTCCGATGCCGATCTCGGAGAGTCCCGGGGTGTCCGTGAGTTCGACGGTCCCTTCCACGCCTTCCAGGGAGTAATGAAACATCTCCCCCTGCCTGGTTGTCCCCATCACGGCGTCGGTCTTGCCAAGTTGATGGCCCAAGAGGGCATTGGTCAGCGACGTTTTCCCGGCTGAGCCGGTCCCGAAGACCACGACGTGAAATCGCCGCCGTTGACGATCCGCACGGAGCTCGGCGAGTTCTCGGTTGAGGATGGATTTGACGGATTCATCCTGGACCTGGTGGATAACCCCTTCGGCCTTGTCCGCCTGCACCGTAGCGGCAATAACCACGTCTTCGGGAACTTGACGGGATGGGCTGTCGGACGCCGAGGTTCTCCAAAGGAACCGCGCGTACGCCAGCGACACGACAGCAACGACCAGGGCCGTAACCCCGAGGAACGCAACTGCGAGAGCGCTCGAGTGCTTCGCCAGGCGGTCGTGCATGTCTCCTACAGACACGAGCAGCCAGGCTGCCGCGATCAAAGCGACTGTAACGACCACAGAGGGGATGAGCCATCGAGACGTCCGCATGCGATGAGGATCCTGGCGTGATCAGACTTCCAACACGGTTGCTACCGGAGATTCGCTCGCGCTTCAGGACGATTGTGACATCTCGTCGTGTTTTTTTCATACGCCGACCGTGCCACGATTCCGAGCGAGAGGGGACGGTGAAATCGTTTTTTCGGTCCGAGGGCCGCATATGTAAATTTGTCCACTGAAACAAGGATGTCTGCGTGGCCGTGCTTGCTTGCGTCCGTTGGCGCGAAGCAGCAGGAGGTTCTTCACTCGACTCGCGCGGCCATGGCCGGAGCGAGCCTAGACCGCTGATCCCCGTCCAATCCACCACCGCTCGTGGCAACGCCACCCCGATTTCGAGAAACCACGGTCGCCCAGACTCAGAGGCTATCCGAATTCGATTTGGGAATGTGAATCAACGCTAAATGGGTGGCCGCGGAGGAGCGCAGCGACGCGCCGGGGCCTTGCATACGCGAAGTCCGGGACCTCGAAGACTCGTCCCCGGCCACACAGACGTCTCATTCTCCTTCGAAATCCCGTTTCCGGATAGCCTCTCAGACATTGGGATTCATCAACGAAGTGATCGTTGACCACACTCATAAAAACGACATCCAAGTCGCTCGGTCTCGCCAGCCGAAGCGCATCCCTGAATGCGAAAACAAGTCTAAGACCAAGTTGCTTGTACTACAAGGACTTGCGTCATTCAAGGTCTGTCGGGAGACCGGGAAACACCTTGAGACTTTGGGCTAAAACGGGGAAACCGAGGGGATAGGCGAAGGGTTATATGGCTGACATCACATGATACTGATCGATGGCGAATAGCGACGTGATGATCCAGGTGTGATGGACGCCTCTGCTGTTTCCACCTCGCCCCGACTGAGCTCGACTTGTGCCCTTTTTGGTCCATCAGTCCCATATGGAGCATTGTCGATGCCATAAGTCGTGAAAGGTCAAAGGGTTACAGGATAGGTGGCCTTTTGGGTACTGGTTCTACAACTTCTTGTCTGCATTATACTTGCGAAAAACTGCACAAGTCGAGCTAAGAGACTATCCGGAGTGAACACGGATGTGAAGATACGTATTTTGGGTGTCCAGGGATGAGTCTTCGAGGCCCTGGGGATCGGCCGAGGCAGGTTCCGGGTCGTCGCTTCGCTCCTCCCCGGCCACCCGCCTTTCCTAATCTCACTTGGCTAATCCTCATCCGGATAGCCTCTTAGTGGCTTGCGGTGAGCTCCAGTGCCTCGGTCTTGTCGTGGATGCTCAGGCGGTCAATCATCGTCGTGCTCGCCTCGTTCAACCCTACCAGGTCGACCTCGATTCCCTTGCGGCGGAACTTCAGAACGACCTTGTCGAGAGCTGAGATGGCCGAGATGTCCCAGAAATGAGCATGAGTGAACTCAATCTCGACCCTCTCAACGGCCTGTGTAAAGTCGAAGCCGCGGATAAACGCGTGCGAGGAAACGAAGAAGAGTTGGCCGCTCACATGATAGATGCACTTATTCCCGCCGTCGACCAGCTCGGGCCGGACGTGCACGATCCGCTCGACCTTCATCGCAAAGAAGAGCGTGCTCAAGAGAACCCCGACCAGGACCCCCTTGGCCAAGTCGCCCGTGGCCACCGTCACGACCACCGTGGACAACATCACGAAGCTGGAGCTCTTCGGGTGGATGACCAGGTTCTTGAGTGAGGCCCAATTGAAGGTGCCGATGGAAACCATCGTCATCACGGCCACCAAAGCGGCCATCGGAATCTGCTTCACCCACCGGCTCAGGACGAGAATCAGGAAGAGCAGAAACAGGCCCGCGAAGAGCGTCGAGAGCCGACTGCGGCCTCCCGACTTGATGTTGATGACCGACTGCCCAATCATCGCACAACCCGCCATGCCGCCGAAGAAACCGGCGACGATGTTCCCGATCCCCTGACCGGCGCATTCGCGGTTCTTATCGCTGTGGGTGTCAGTCATGTCGTCGACGATGGTGGCGGTCATCATCGATTCGAGCAATCCCACCACGGCCAGGGTGCACGAGTAAGGCAGGATGATTCTCAGGGACTCCCATGTGAACGGGATCTTCGGGAGCAGGAAGGCCGGGAAATCCGTGGGCAACTGGCCCATGTCGCCGACCGTTCGGAGCGGCATTTTGGTCAACAACGCTACGATGGTCAGGGCGATGATGCAGACGAGGGCCGAGGGTACGGCTTTGGTCACACGGGGTAGCAAATAGATAATGGCCAACCCGGCGGCCACCATTGGGTAGACATGCCAGGTGCCGCCGATGAGTTCGGGCACCTGGGCGAGGAAGATGAGAATCGCCAGCGCGTTGACGAAGCCGGTGACGACCGACCGCGACACGAAGCGAATGAGGGTCCCGAGCTTGAAGTAGCCGGCCAGGATCTGAAGCACGCCGGTAAGGATGGTCGTCGCGAACACGTACTCAAGTCCATGCGTCTTGACAAGCTTGACCATGACGAGGGCCATCGCCCCCGTGGCGGCCGAAATCATCCCCGGCCTGCCGCCGGCGAACGCGGTGACGACGGCGATGCAGAAGGAGGCATAGAGCCCGACCTTGGGGTCGACACCGGCGATGATGGAAAAGGCAATGGCCTCGGGGATGAGGGCCAAGGCGACGACCGTCCCGGCCAGCAAATCGCCGCGGACGTTGGAGAACCACTCTGATTTCAAGCGTTGCATGTACATACTTTCCGCTTTGGCAGCGTCGAGGGTCGGCCTCGACGCGAGTTGAGTTCCGTTGAATTTGTGGTGTGAAGATGGAACGAGCGGGACGCCGCCGACGCTCCGGCCGTTCGAGGAATGCGAACGACCCGAGCAATGAGGGCAGGTCGATTCAGGCTCTCAGCCAACGCGGGTGAGGAGCATCGACGAGGCCGCGGTCAAACCCGTGAGAGGGTGGCCTAGGGTGGAGTGGGGCGAGACATAACGGGCAAGCCGGTCATGCGGGGCGGTTTTATCTGGCCAAAGGGACGGGGAGCTTCAGAATTCACGAGCAGACTATAGAGAAATGGAGCAATCTACACAATGTCAATCCGGGGCTGGATGCATCAAGTCGCTTGGGATTTCATCCAAGGAGGTGGTCCGGCTCCGTAGCGAGGTCGAGGACGCCGAGACTGAATTTCGCGGGCTCAAGGAGGGGTAAGGGGTCGGACTAGCCCTCCGACATTCACTTCTCCGGTACGGCCTCGTACTCCGGCGCTACGGGCGGATGGGCCGACCAGACCGCCGCCGCCGAGGCCAGTGGGAACAGTAGCAGGACCAGGAGGGCCGGCTCGTATCCGCCCAGGAAATCCTGGGCCAGAGCCAGCGGCAACGGCCCCAGGGCGGCGGCGTCAATGACCAGTGACATGGCGATCCCGTTGACCGAGCCGAAGTGGAGGCGACCGAAGAAATCGATCAGCGTGACTGACCCGGCGCACCACTGAATCCCTGTGTGCATCCCGAGCAGGACCGAGTACAACAGGGCCGCCAGCGGCGACCTCACCGCCAGCAGCGGCACGATCGCCAGCGCCATCAGCACCATGCTTACCGACAGCAAGTGGCGGGGCGGGATGCGATCGGCCAGGTAACCGCTGAGGACGCTCATCACCGAGGCGACGAACGCCTGCACCCCAAGCAGGCCCAGCGCAGCCTCCTGGGTCACGCCGCGGCCGGACAGGATCGAGACCTGATGGAACACCAACCCGGTGGAGACCATGGCGCTGGTCGCCAAGGCCGAGACCACCTTCCAGAAGGCGGCAGTGCGCCAAGTCTGGTGAGCGCTCCAGTTGTGCGTGGTTTCAGTCGTCGCCGTGACGCCAGTCGATTCGCCTCCGGACGTCGGCAAGGGGCGATCCGGCTCCAGGCCAAGTTCCTCAGGCCGGTTGCGGACGAGCAGGGCCGCCGGGACACACAGCAGCGCCCAGACGGCGAGGGCCAACGCCGTCCACGCGCCTTGCCGAACTTTTGCACGACGTGAAACCGGTCCAGAACGTGAACCGCCCCTCCCAGTTTCTTGGCAATCACGTTGAGATACGGCTTCCACATATCACTACGGACATATTGCACCCGCTGGCAGATCGAGCCACCGACGGCGCCCGCTGTGACAGAGAAGAAAGACTCGACGCGGTGAACCGTTCGATCGCCTTTTTCTCAATTGTTACAGACAACAAGAAATGGTTGAGAAGGCATGCTTTGGTTGGCACGGACAGGTGAGTAACACATGTCCGTGCCAATCTGAAGACCGAGGGGGATGCTTTCCCAAAAGCAAGTAGCTTTTGGGTTATGCCGAAGGTCGAGAGCGGTATCCTTACTCAGGCAACGGCTTCCCCTTCGTCTCCGGGGCGAAGGGAAGGGCCACCAGGCCGATGAGGAACACGGCACACATGGTGACGCCGGCATAGCGGAACGGCAACGTGGGGTCGATTGACTTGTAACCGGCGAAAACCTCGCTGGTCAGAACTCCCAGGCTGGAGGGACCGGCCGCGGCGACGAGCCGTCCCACGTTGTAGCAAAACGAGGTCCCCGTGCTACGAAGTCGAGTCGGAAATAATTCGGGGAAGTAGATCGCATAGCCGCCGAAGAGGGCGAGCTGGCAGAAGCCCATGATCGGGATCATCCAGAAGATGTCGCTGAATCGATTCAAGAACCAGAACGTGAACGCAGTCGAGAGCAGCGCCAGGACGAAGGAGACGGCGAAGGCTGGTTTTCGGCCGGTGTAATGCGTGATACGACTGAATGCGTAGATCCCGAAGAAAGCTCCGAAATTCTGGAGGAGCGAGGTCATTCCCGACCAGAAAGTCAGATTGCCGTTCACGTATTTCGTGAGCGCTGTGCCCGAGAGTCCACGCGCTGTAGCCTCGGCCGTGAAGTGAGCCGAGAAGACCGTGCGGATCAGGTCGAAGCTGAAAAAACCGATCCCCCAGAGACCGACAACGCCGGAGAAGGCGAGGAGCATGCCGACGATCGTGTTTCTACGCCATCGCGGATCCGTGAAGAGTTCTCGAAGCGATCCCAGTTGGGGGCCATCATTCACGATCCCCAATTTCGCTTCCTCCGCGCGTTTGGCAACCGCGGCACGCCAGCGCTCCGGTTCCTTGAGCCGACGGAAGATCAAGAGCGAGAGGAGGGCGGGAAGCACCCCAATCACGAACATCGAGCGCCAGGCGCTAGCGATGGCTCCCGATTCTTCGAGTTTCCCAAGCCCAATGCCGATACAGGCCGCCATCATGTTGCCGATAGCCGAAAGAGCTTGCAGCCACCCCAAGGCGAACGGACGAGCCCGATCGGGCATGACCTCGGCGACGAGCGAGACTCCGACCGCGAATTCGCCGCCGACTCCCAATCCGGTGAGGAAGCGATAGAATGTGAAGTCATAAAAGCCGGTCGATATGGCACTCAAACCGGTGAAGGCCGAATACAGGAGGATGGTGATCAACATGGTCTTGGCTCGACCGATACGATCGCCCAAAATCCCAAAGATCAAACCTCCCAGAGCCCAGCCGATGATGAAGATCGACGTTGCAAACCCACTGTATTTGTCGATGTCCAAATCGCCGGGCTTCGCGCCGATGAGCTGGGTGATCGCCGGCTTGCGGGCGAGGTTAAAGAGCTGTTGGTCCATCGTGTCGAAGAGCCAGCCGAGCGCGGCGACAATGAGCACAAACCAGTGGTATCTTGTCAGGCCTCGGTACCAAGGGCCGCCGTCGAGCGTGCGCGGAGGAGCGTCTGTAGTGCTCTCGATGTGCATGAGGTCTGTCTCCGAATGGATCGAGCCACGACTCGACTGACCGACGACGCATTCCCTCGGTCTGACGGCGCAGGCAGTTTACTTCCACGCAAGCGAAAATTGTCGCACGATAATATCACGACGGTCGTGGAGATGCTGCCATGGAACCCCGACGAAATTCTTCCGCGAGATGTCCGATATGCGAACGGCCAGATTCGTTCTCTTGGCGATTCAGCCCCTGGTCCTGCTCGGATTCGCGCTCGCGCTTCGGAACGGATCGATGCCTTTGGGGGTTCGTGGTGAGTGGGAATGGCTTAGGTTACCGGAAACGGTAACGCTGACCTGGCTAGAGGCCGTCACCGGACTTGGAGGGATCGTCCTCTACTCGGTCATCGTCGGATTCGGCTACCGTTTCCTGGCGACTCGACCCACGAGACGACGCGAAGGGGTGGCCTTAGCCGTGCTCGGGGTCTCTGCCATCGTCGTCCAGGTTCTGATTCAGAACGGAGCCCCGGAAGGTTACGGACTCAGCAAGTGGGCCATCGCCCTATCGAGCCCGGGTTCCAACGGTTATTACTCGGTCGCCAAGAACGAGATTCACGATCGAGGGAGGTTTCTTGAGGAATACCCCGAGTGGATCAAACGCCAGGATGCGCTCCACATCGGAACCCATCCACCCGGTCTCCTGTTGGTTCAGCATGTACTCTTGGAGACGATGGAGGCTCACCCCGTCATTGCACGATTCATTCTTGAACACATACCTTTCTCCGTGGATCTCAGTCTGAAGGTCATCGGCCCGCTTTCCCGCGCGGATCGAGCCACGCTGGTGTTGACGGGAGCGTTCACTCTGCTCGCCTGTGCAACCACGGTCGTTCCGCTTTATCTATTGGCGCGTGCGCACGCGTCGGCACCTGTGGCATGGGCGGTTGCTTCGGCCTGGCCGTTAGTTCCCTCGGCGATTCTTTTCCAGCCTGACGCGGACACGGCGTTCCCGTTGCTCTCGACTTCGGCCTTGGCCTTGGCCTCGTTCGCGAGGCAGGGGCAGAAGCCGCGGGCGCTGTTGCTCACATTGTGCGCGGGGGTCGTTTTGGCTGGGGGCATGATGTTGACCCTCGCCTTTTTGCCCGTAGGCCTGATCGTTGGCATCCTACTCGTGAGTGCCCGTCAACAGCCGTTCCGTCAGCGCATCGCTCATTTCATCGCGACAGGAGTTGGCTTCTTCGGCGCAACGCTCCTGGGATGGTGGTACTCGAGAGCGAATCCGTTCGTCATCTGGTGGTGGAATCAACACAACCACGCGCGATTCTACGTGGAATACCCGAGGTCTTACCTCGCGTGGCTGGTCGCCAATCCGATTGAGCTGGGGGTCGCTTTAGGACTACCGGTCGTGGTCTGGTCGCTGATCGCGTTTTGGCGGCCGAGGCAGATACCTCTCGTGTCCTATGCGACCCTCGGCGTGCTTGCTTTCTTGACACTGAGCGGCAAGAACCTGAGCGAGGTTGCCCGCCTTTGGCTTCCGCTGATGCCTCCGCTCTTGCTGATGATGGGGCAGGGGTTGTCGTCTTTGCGAGCCGGCGCGAAGACGCTCGTGGCGACGGTCATCCTCATGGGACTCGAAACACTACTGCTGGAAATGACGATTCAGGTTGTCTATCCCATTTGATCGTCGGCCGGTTCCCTTGCACTCACATAAAGATGCTTGTGATCCGGACGCCCAGCTCCGTGTCGATCTGGACAAGCTCGCCTCGCGCTACGAGTCGTCCGCCCGAGGTCAATTCCACAGGTTCCCGCGAGTGTCGGCCCAGTTCGACGACATCGCCCGGTTTGAGGTCGGCGAGCCGGCTGATCGAGAGGTTGACCCGGCCCAACTCGACGACGAGTGTGACCGGCACGTCGGTGGGAGAAATTCCGGCGTTCTGTGGGGAAGCGGACGAAGGCGACGAACTCACGGAAAGAGCCTCCCGAGGCGCTGGGGTCATTTGGAGCGAACTATGCAAGACGACGCGGCCGGCTCCCGTGTTGGGCACCGGTTCCGTCGCAAACCAGAAGCGACCGTCTCGGATTGTTTCGAGGATGAGGTGGATCTTTCCCTTGGGATCGCGAGGCGTGCCGGTGAAGGGGCGTTCCAGGAGCGGCAAGACCCCTCCCACGCGCAGTCGCCCGAGTCCTCGAGGCATCTCAACGGTCCCGGCTTCGGCGCGCCAAACCCCGGCGAGCTCCCCTAGTCGGCTACCGAACTTCGCAGCTTCGGGGATGGGAGGAGTCCACTGGTCCAGGACGCGCGCTGCGACCCCTTCGGGAAGCCAGAGCCGGACGGAGCCTGCGGCGGCTCCCACGGCGAGGGGCCAGCGGATGGTGACGACCGATCCCAGCCCCCTCAGGTCGAACGGATCGGGACCAACTCGGTCGAGCGCGAAGGTCCTCAGTATGGGCGGCAGGCTTTCGTGCTCCGATTCCGAAAGCCATTGAGCGAGTAGAAAGGTCCAGATGCCCCACTCGACGGGGGTCAGTTGGAGGCGACGCTCGGCTTCGAGCCGCTCGAAGCCGAGTATGCGGTCGACGATGGCGTGAGCCACCGTAATCTCGATCCCGAGGCCGACTCGACTCGCGAATTGCGAGGAAATGAGCTGGGCGACGAGATTGGGCCGTTTGATGCCGGAAGGCCGCCAAACGAATTCGGGTTCGCCGAACGTTATCGGGAAGCCGAGTTGCTTGGAGAGAGTACCGGTCGCATTTCGGAAAGCGAGAAGTCGTCTGAGCGATCGCTCGAGGTGAATCTGCCGGCGCTCGAACTGCGGAAGTTCTCCGAGGGGGCCGGAGAGAATCCGAGGTCGCCCCAGGGCCGAAATCTCGAACGCGGAATCAGGTTCGAGGACCACGACGGTCACGGCTGGCCTCCGAAATCTTGCGAGAGTTTTCCTTCCGCACGAAGTCGCATCCAAGCCTCGCGCAAAATCTCGGTCTCCCAAACAGCCAGTGACGATTCTCGTCTGGCCCTAGGATTCATCAAGGCTCGAATAAACTTGGCGATCGGATAGGGAAGATGCTGCAACGCCCAGCGCACGCGGTAAGGTTCGGCCACCTCAAGAAGCCGAGCGATCGTGACCAACCCTAGCCTGCCGATCTCGTGCCGCCCTGTGGGACCGTGTTGGCTGGCGTCGTTCTTGGCCAACTGTTTGAGACGAGGGCTCGGAAGCTCAAAGCGTGCGCGGAAATGCTCGAATCGCATTCGGTCACGGGTCGGCAAGGGGGGAGGAGTCTGCAAGACGAGCGACCATTTGGCCAACCCCGTCGTTCGAATGAGCCGACGCAGGTCTCGAAGCTCGAAACACGTCAGCGCGATGATCACGGGCGGGTCGTTGTCGCGTTCCGTCGAATCACCGACAAGTCGTTCTGACCAGAGGGAAAGCACCTGCTGGAGAATCTCGGGGTGGGGCTGACGAACCGGCTCGAGTTCCTCGAGTGTTAATCCAAGCTCTGCACAAAGTGAATTTCGGATCGAGGACGGGGCTCTGAGGGCCACGGTTCGCTGAACGGCGGCCGACTCTTCGCGGAGTGCACGTACCCACCAGCTCGCGTGAATTCGAGAAAAATCCGGGCGAATTTCGGCAGCATGCGCCTGTTTCAAAGCTTCGAAGGCCGATGGGGAAGTGACCGGTTCCGAATCTTTCCAGAGCTGGTGGAGCGACTCTCTCCAGGCGGGACGGAAGGCATCCCAGAACTGGGGGGGAGGGAACTCCGACCACGCCCTGACTGCCAGGAGAAAGGCGTGATCAGAAATTGATGAGTCGTCGGAGACGTTAGACACCGTCAGACTCCGCCAGTGCGTAGGTTCAGCTCGTGTTCGGTTCGGGAGGCCTCAGCTTCCGGCGTCGGAGCCGGTCCCCGGGAATCGCTTCAGGAAGACGACCTCGGCGCCGGTACTATCTTCATCGATGTCATCGAATCGCGCCTCGGTCAGGCACTTCGACCATCGTCCTTCGTGAATGAGAAGGCCCTTTGGAAGCCAGGTTGAAGTGTCCCGCAGGGTGAGCGTCAAATTGTCGGATTTGAGGCAGTAGGCGATGACGGCCGCCCCGGAATGCTCGCTTCGAAGGGCCATGCAGACGTCGGAGGCGATCTCGGACAATGCCGCGCCGACTCTGCTGATCGAGTCGACATCGAGCGGGGTACGAGCGACCAAAAGGTTACGGAGTTGGGCGATCTGTCGCAGGCATTCGCCGTCATCCTGCGCGTTGAGCTGAATTTCCCCCTCGGCGACGGGGCGTTGAACGTCACGCCGCCAGGCATCGGCCTCTACCATCGCCTGGAAAATCTGGTCCGGCGTGTAGGGCTTGGGAATGTAGTCATCGGCGCCCACGCGGAAGCTTTGGAGCCGATTTTCGGCCGCCACACGCGCGGTGACCATCACCACGGGAATGAGGCTGGTCGCTTTTCGCGTCTTGAGTGTGCGACAGACCTCATAGCCGTTCATGTCCGGGAGCATGAGGTCGAGGAAAACGATGTCCGGGGGTTGGTTCCGGACCTTCTCCAATGCCTCGCCACCCGTATAGGCCGAGTCGGTCCGATAGCCACGGAGCTGGACAAGCATCGCCAGGAGATGGTTGGCTTCGGGTTCATCCTCGACGATCAAGGCGGTTGGCATCAGGTGTTCCTTCATGTTCTATTCCGGGGGGCGGCGTGCCGATCACGTCGCCGACAGAGTGCTTCGGGCGGCGGATTCCTCCTTCTCTGATACGCCCCGTCAGAGAGCCACGTTCCCAGCGCCGACGGGATTTGCCGCACGGCGAGGGAGTTGGATGGTGACTCTGGTTCCTTCCTTGACTTTACTCTCCGCGAACACTTTCCCGCCATGCAACTCCACGAACTGTTTCACGATACTCAACCCGAGTCCTAGTCCGCGCTTATTGAATCCAAAATCGCCCGAGGAGTGGCGACTCGAATCAAACTGGGTGAAAAAGGGCTGGAAGAGATACGTGAGCGCCCGGGGCTCGAGCCCGATTCCGTGATCGGCGATCACAATCTCTGCTTCATCGGTATCGAGCAGACGTGCCGTTAAAGAAAGTTCACCACCATCGGGAGTGAACTTGATCGCATTCGTGAGCAAATTGACCACCGCCGCGGAGATTTTGTCAACATCCACCTCGAAGATCCCGAGGTCCTCTTGCAATTCGACCTGGAGGTGGAGATCTCGAGCCTCCACGAACGGTTGGATCTGGTCCACCACCGACCGCAGCATGGTGGCCAGGTTCACCGGAGCCCGTTTGAGGGTCCGGCGAAAATCGTCCGCACGCATCAGCGTCAGCGTGTTGGTCACCAGACGTGCCAGTTGCCGCGCGCTGCTGGAAATCCGATCGATGAGTGCCCGCTCTTGCTCGTCGCGCTTGGGGTTGGTCAATCGCAAGAGCTCGCTCAGGCCGAGGACCAGGGTGATCGGGGTGTTGAACTCATGACTGGCCACCTCGATGAACGCACTCTTCAACTGTCCGGCTTCGGCGAGTTCTTGGTTGGCCCGAGTCAAGCGCGCGTTCGCGGTCTGAAGTTCCGCGATCAACTGCTTCCGTTCAGCGAGGAGCTCGAACTGTTCAGCCGCTTGCCTGAGGATCCCTTCCAGTTCAGTGGCATCCCACGGCTTGAGGATATAACGGAAGATGTTCCCTTCGTTGACGGCATTGATCACCGCTTGGATGTCGGCGTAACCGGTGAAGAGCATCCGGATCGCGTCGGGCTGGATTCGGCGGGCGTGTCCCAGCAGCACGTCGCCCGACATCCCGGGCATCCGCTGGTCGGAAAGGATAAGGTGGATCTCCTCGTTCCCGAGAATCTCGAGCGCCTGTGCACCGCTCGCCGCGGTGAGAACGCGGTACGTGCGATGGAATAAGTGGCGCAGACTTTCGAGAACATCGATCTCGTCGTCCACCACCAACAGGGTGTGTCGCCTCTGATCCATCCACTCGACTCCGACTCGACCAGCCGCGCAAGGGGTTCATCCAAGCTTAATTCAGGTCGTACACTTCGCAATGTTCGAACCAACAGATACGCCAGGGATTTACCGGATTTCAAAGCGGGCTTTGAAAAAGGGGGTCCATCGATCCATGGTCACTCGGGGGCGAGATCGTAGTCTGAACGTCAGGCTTTAGGCTGATCGCTCGTCGAGAAACCGTCGAACCTCACTCTCGAGCGCGGAAACGCGTGATTGCAAGCTAGAGACCTCGGCTAATAGCGCCTCGCGCTCCCGGGCGACCTCCATCAACCGGTCGTACTCCTGAGCCGCCTGGCGCACGGCGGCCTCGAGTTCCTCGGGTTGCCACGGTTTTTTCAAGAACGCGAAGACATGCCCCTGGTTGATCGCTGCGATGATCGATTCCACATCGGCATAGCCGGTAAAGAGCATTCGGATGGCGCGCGGATACCTTGACTTGATTCTGGTGAGCAGTTCCACGCCGGAAATCTGAGGCATCCGCTGGTCGGACATGACGATGTGAATTTCCTCCTCTCTCAGCAAGCGACATCCTTCGGCTGCGCTATGGGCTTTGAGAACTCGGAATTCGCGCCGGAGCAGGTCATGTACGGAATCGCAGACGTTCGGTTCATCATCGACAATCAGGAGGCAATGCTTTGCGTTGACACCCATTCGTGACCACTCCCTGCGGCGAACGATCAAACCGGTTTTTCAATATCGAGGGGGTTCAATAGGAAGGAAGACATGAAAACACGTCCCTTCGTTGGGCTGGCTTTCCACCTCAATGCGCCCGCCGTGTCCGGCGACGATACCATGACTAATGGCGAGTCCAAGGCCAGTACCTTCCCCCACCGGCTTCGTGGTATAGAAGGGATCAAAAAGCCTAGGAAAACAGTCCGAGTTGATTCCGCAACCGTTGTCGCTGATGGAAAGTTCGATCATGTCGCCTTCTCTTCGTGAAGAAAATCGGATCGTTCCCCCTTTCGGACGTCCCAACGATTCGATGGCTTGGGCGGCATTGATTAACAAATTTAAGATGACCTGGCTGATCTGCGCTCCCACGCACGTGATTCGAGGCAGGTCGCCGTGTTCGATGATCACTTCGATATTATGACGACGGAGTCGTCCACGCATCATCTCAAGCGCCGATTCCAGCAAGTCGGGAATCCAGGCCGGCTCGAGCTTGGAGGGTGACGTACGGGCGAGGCCCCGGAGGTTCTGGACGATATTCGCAACCCGCTGTACTCCCTCCCGCGTCCGTCCCAGCATTCGTTCGATGTTGCTACGTACATAATCCCAGTCGAGATCCGCCGCCAAGGCTTGGACCCGGACCAGGACCTCGGGGGCGGAGCTCCTGATCGAATCGTTGGCATCCTCGTAGGTATCGAGCATCGCGAGCACGCCCTTCAAATCACGTTCGAGGACGGCCAGATTATTAGCTACGTAGGCCAGCGGATTATTGATCTCATGGGCAACACCTGCGCTCAGTAATCCAATGGAAGCGAGTTTTTCCGACTGGGCGAGCATCGCCCGCATCCGCTGCCGTTCGGTCTGGTCTCTGATCGAGCCTAGGTACTGCAATTCTCCCGCCAACTCGATGGCACTCAGCGACAATTCGAGCGGAAATTCCTCGCCAGAACGTCGTTGCCCCACCGTTTCGACGGTTCGGCCCACGATGGTCAACGCTGGTTGGTGAAGGCGGGACACCAGTTTCATCTCGGCGGAGATTTCCGGTGTCAGGATTGCCATGGGACGACCTAAGACTTCATCGCTGAGGTAACCGAAGATTTTTTCGGCAGCGGGGTTGAAAAGGGTGATATGCCCTCTGCGATCGGCAACGATTACGGCATCCAGGGACCCTTCGGTCAAGCGCCGATAGCGAGCTTCGGACTCGATCAAGGCCAGGTTCTTGGCCTCAAGGGCGCGGGCGTTCTCCAATCGCGCCTCTTCAAAACGACGACGGGTGTCCTCGAGTGCCTTGCGTTCCGTGATGTCGCGGCTGACGGCCAACACGGCGCGTCGGTTGTCGAACTGGATCGTCGAGGTGTTGATGTCGACGGGGACGATCCGGCCCGACTTCGTCCGATGCCGCCCCTCGAACGACAGATGCCCCTTGCGCAACTGTCCTTCGAGGCGCTCGCGATACCCGGCTGCGAAATCGGGGGCATCGACGTCGGTCGTCTTCATCCGCAGCAATTCCTCGCGCGTGTAGCCGAGCAGCCGAGTCGCCGCGGGATTGACGTCGAGAATATTCCCTTCAGGTGAGTGCACGAAGATGGCGTCCTCGATCCCCTCGAACAATGCACGAGACCGTCGCTCCGAGGCGACCAACGCCGCTTCGGTCCATTTTCGCTCTGTGATGTCCCAAACGGTCCCCAAAATGCCCGTCACCTTGCCCTGATCGTCGTGCTGGACTCGCTCCTTGATTGAAACCGTGAGCGATCGTCCATCGCGCGTGGTCACGGTACGCTCAAAGGTGCGTTCGGAGTTTCCTGCCTGATACCTCGACTCGAACGCGGACAAGGCCTCTTTACGAGAACCCTCGGAAATCAGCTCGAAAATCGACCGGCCGAGTAATTCCTCGCGCGAGTAACCGAGGAGCTCGCATTCGGTACGGTTGATGTTGATGATGCGGCCTTGAGTGTCGATTTCGTGATAGCCGACCGGCGCATCGTCGTAAAGTCGCCGGAAGCGTTCTTCCGAGCGGCGAAGGGCATCCTCGACGCGTTTACGCTCGGCGACGTCGGTCACAAACGCGAAGAAGCCGTTGGGTCTGCCCTGGTCGTCGATATCCAGGTCGACGGTGAGAGAGACGGGGACGATGTGACCATCCCGGTGACAATATTCCTTCTCGTAACGGTACGATTGGCCGCTCACCAAGATCCGCTCCATGACGGCTTGAGTGTCCCCCTGCCACCGTGGAGCCGTAATCGATTGCACGGTCGTTTCGCGAAGTTCGGCTTCGGTGTAGCCGAGCAGTTCCTGAAACGCTCGGTTGGCGAACTTGATCCTTCCATCGAGCGTCGTCGCCGCGAAAGGTTGCGAAGTGCGTTCCAGCCAATCGGCGATCGCCCTTATCTTCGCATCGAAGACCGAGGGAGCAGGCACGCCGTCCCGCCCAGGCGATGCACCGTCCTGCCGGCTGGATTCGCCGGCTAAGTGCTCAAGCACATCGTGCGCGGCAGTGGTTTTCGGAGTGGGTTCCACGGACCAGAGTCCTCAGCGACATGTCCCGTGACCGCAAGGAAATTAACCGGACCGGATAATATAGGACGCGACGAGTTCGAGAGAAGCTGGGAACTGGCCTTGAGTCCGCAGGGTTCCTATCCCCTTTTTTTCTCGTGAGGTGCACGAATGGGCATTCGTCGAGAGCTTCCGCCCCTCGGCCACCGGGATGGAGTTTCGGAAAAGAACCCAGGATTCGGGAGCGATTGTACGTAGAGTTGCCAGGAGGCTTGCCGACGTTCGCCCCGAACGTCTTTGTCGGACGACGGCTTTCGTTTCGCACGTCCCTGCTTTCGAGTATATCCGGGTTGTCGCGGAATGCGTCCATGTGATTCGCGCCTTTTTTCCGGACTCATCACCGAAATAACCGAGTTGATGGCTCGCGCGACGGGCGTGAGGTGGTATTGACCCATACGGGCGGGGCAAGCAGGATTGAGGGGAATCTCGAAAGAAAACGTCTTGGTTGGCTCCAACGCGAAGAGTCTCCTGTTTGAGGAGTCCCAATGCCGGCATTTACCCATCACATCTTCATTTGCGGCAACACGCGAGCGGCGGGTCATCCCCGAGGTTCGTGTGACCCGGAGGGCAAGCAGGCGCTTCGTGAGGCTTTCAAACGGGAGCTGAAGAAAGCGGGGTTCGGCCCGACGGCTCGCCCCAATCATGCCGGTTGCCTTGAGCAGTGCGAACATGGGCCCACGGTCGTGATCTACCCTCAGGGGCTCTGGTATGGTCGCGTCACGGTCGAAGATGTGCCTCGCATCGTGAACAAGACGCTTCTCGGTGGTGAGGTGCTGAATGATCTGCTCATCGCCGACTCGTGCTTGAACAATATCGATTGTCCTCATCGCCGGCCCCAGAGCCAAGGGTAGGTTTCGCTTGGTACGCGTTGTCGAGTCGATCGTGGAAGTTCGTGAGGCCGTCAAGCAGGCTCGCGATGCGGGGCGGATCGTGGGTCTTGTGCCCACGATGGGGGCGCTGCACGAAGGACATATTCGCCTGGTCGAAGAATGCCGCAAGGAAGCGGATTTCGTGGTGGTCTCGATCTTCGTGAATCCGACTCAGTTCGGTCCCACGGAAGACTTCACACGCTATCCTAGAACCCTCGAGTCGGACATTGCCAGTTGCCATCGAGCCGGGGCGGATCTGATTTTCGCGCCGACGGCGTCCACGATGTACCCAAGTGGCTTGGCGACCACGTTCGTCGAGGTCGCGGGAATCTCCGAGAAGCTCGAAGGGGCCAGCCGCCCCGGGCATTTCCGGGGGGTCGCGACGGTCGTGCTCAAGCTCTTCGAGATCGTCACGCCGGACGTCGCACATTTTGGCGCCAAGGATTACCAGCAGCAGCTCGTGATCCGAAAAATGGTTGCTGATCTGAACCTCCGGGTGGCCATTCGCGTAGTTGACACCGTGCGTGAACCGGACGGCTTGGCGCTGAGTAGCCGTAACCGGTATCTCGACCCCAATCAGCGCGCCGCGGCGACGGTTCTGAGCCGTGCGCTCGTTTCCGCGCGTGAAGCTGTGAACGCCGGACTCCACGACGGCGACCGGGTTCGACAGATTTTGAGGGAAACGATAGAATGTGAACGGCTAGCGAAACTTGACTACGCCGAAGTGGTGGACGCGGACTCGCTTGAGCCGCTCAGTGCCTGGGTTCCGGGTCGCAAGGTTGTAGCCCTCCTCGCAGTACGGGTGGGGTCGACCCGGCTGATCGATAATCTGATTCTGGCGGAATGACGCGGGATGAGGCTCAAAGTTCTCAAAAGCAAGCTCCATCTCGCCACGGTGACGCGGAGCGACCTTCATTATCATGGAAGTCTGACGATCGATCCCGATTTGATGGAAGCGGTAGGTCTGCTACCCTACGAGTCGATCTTGGTGAGCAACGTCGCCACAGGTTCCCGAGCTGAGACGTATGTCTTGCCGGGAACCAGGGGACAGGGCCAGATTGAGTTGAATGGTGCCATGGCCCGGCTCGGTGCTGTCGGTGATCAGGTCATCGTCATGGCCTTTGCGGAACTCGATCAGGACGAGGTGATCGGCCATCAACCCGCCGTCGTCGCCCTCGATTCCCACAACCGTATCGTCGAACACATTGTTTATCCGCCAATCCCGGCTCCGATTCGTATCTAAGTCTGTTGACCGGCCGCTCAGGGAGGAAGTATGCAGCAAGTCCTGTTCACTATCCCGATTTTTGGCGGGATCAAGATCTTTGGTTACGGGATGATGCTGTTCTTCGCCTTCCTGGGCTCGACTTACCTCGCAGCCTGGCGGGCGGAACGAGAGAAGCTGGACCCGGAGTTGCTCAAGGATTTGGCCCTCTGGGTTTTCATCGGCGGCCTGGTTGGAGCTCGGCTCTTCTACGTCGCGCAGTATTGGGGCGACCGCGTTCGCACCGTGGCCGATATCTTCCGGATCTGGGAAGGGGGGATCGTCCTCTACGGCAGCATCATGGGCGGTACCGTTGCCTTTTTCATGTACCGGCTCATCCGACCGTTTCCCCTTCGTCCCTATCTCGACGTTGTCGCGCCTTCCCTTGCCTTGGGTATCGCGCTCGGCAGGCTCGGCTGCTTCTTGAACGGTTGCTGTTACGGCGATACGTGCGACTTGCCGATTGCCGTTTCGTTCCCTCGCGAATCACCCCCTTGGAAGGCTCAGGTTATCATGGGCATGATCCCGCCCAATGCCCTGAGATCACTACCGGTTCATCCCACTCAGCTTTACTCAGCCATTGATGGCTTTGTGCTCTTGGCCCTTCTTTCGGCCTACTTCCCGCTCCGCAGACGCGATGGCGAGGTGATGGCTCTACTGATGGTCACCTATCCGGTCACTCGCTTCCTGATCGAGTATCTTCGGAACGACGAAGGGGCCTTTTTCGCCCGTTTGACGATCTCGCAAAATATCAGCATCGCTCTCTTGCTCTGGGGTCTCTGTTTCTGGCGCTACCTCAGCCGACAACCGCTGGAGCGTCTTGCCGACAGCCAGACCGCACCTGCTCTTGAACCTGTGGCCGGAGCTTCGTCAGCGACCTAACTCAACGGACAACGTGATTCGACTGCGGCAAACGGCGAAACGTCTCCGGCTCGACACCAAAATCCAGTTTCGTTGAAATCGTCCCCCGCTCCGTGACGATCGATCTAGTGGCCTCGATAATCGCCGTCGATTACCGAGGTCTTCATCCCGTACCCTGTCGCGTACTGAATGGCGCATCACTGGGCCGTTGACATCAGCGATCTCGATCCCCTATAGTTGAGCGGATTCGACGCGATTGCATGCACCTTTCTTCCCGCGTCGCCCGCGCATTCAGCGTGTTTCGATCTGCTCCTTGGGGAAAACGATCCCCTGTCACGAGAGACCTGCGCGATGCTGGAGCCGGAGCCGTTTCCACGATCTCAACGCCCTGAATCCTCGGATTCGAACGTCGGCAGTACGCCGACGGGGGGCCGGGATTCGGCGGTCGACGATTCCCCAACGGTTCGGAGCGGATCCTCTGCACGCAAGTCGAGAGCCATCGTCGGCGCCCAGGCCGTGCCCCTGCCAAACTCTGGAGACCGCATCGATTCGTTCGAACTCGAGGACGCGATCGGAGCAGGGGGGATGGGAGCCGTTTTTCGCGCGCTCGACACGCGACTCGATCGTCATGTCGCGCTCAAGATCCTTCCGCCTGAACAAGCAAGCGACCCCGAGGTCGTGCAGCGCTTCTACCAGGAAGGACGCGCCGCGGCCCGACTCGATCACGAAAACATCGCGCGGGTTTACACGATCGATCACGACCAGAAGTATCATTTCATTGCTTTTGAATATATTGAAGGGACGACGATCCGTCAGCGGGTGGAGCGTCAAGGACCCTTGCCGGTCGACGAGGCCATTAATTTCACGCTTCAAATCGCCGGGGCCTTGGTACACGCCGCCGAACGAGGGGTCGTACACCGCGACATCAAGCCGTCGAATATCATCGTCACGCCCCAAGGGCGCGCAAAACTCGTTGATATGGGACTCGCGCGTCGATTCGAGCGTGGTGTTGATGACGGGCTCACCCAGAGCGGCATGACGCTGGGCACGTTCGACTACATCAGTCCCGAACAAGCGCGTGACCCTCGCGACGTTGATGTTCGGAGCGATCTTTATTCGCTGGGGTGTACGCTTTTTCATATGCTGACTGGGCGCCCTCCCTTTCCTGAGGGGACGGTCCTTCAGAAGTTACTCCAACACCAGGAAGATCCTCCCCCCGATGTCCGCACGTTGAATCCGTCGGTGCCTCCCGACCTGGCGAACATCCTGGTCAAGCTCATGGCCAAGGATCCGGATCGGCGATACCAGACACCCGAACAACTCGTGCGCGACCTGTTGACGGTTGCGGGCGCCCTGGGATTGCGCTCCGTCAGTCCTGAGGGGTTGGTCTGGATGGCGGCGACGCATTCACCGGGATGGGAACGGCACCTCGTTTGGGGGCTGCCGACTCTCGCACTCGCTCTCGTGGTGGCTGGTTTGGTGTGGACGGGACAGGACTCGGGGACTCCGCGCGCCAGGCCCTATTCCGCTGATAACTACCCCAAACCCAGATTCCCGAGCGCCCAGTCCAGCTCTTCCCCTCAAGATCCGATCGATGCGGCCACCACAGCCACCACGCGACAAGGAACTACGGCCACGGCCAGCAAGACGCGATCCTCCGACTCCTCTCGATCCGTTCCTCGCGAGCGCAGCGTGGATTCGACAGAGGATCTCCTGGCAATTCTCGCCGAAGCTCCCCCGAGGTCGGTGATCGTGCTCAGTGATGACGGGCCGTATGAACTCGGAGGAGGACGCGGCTCTCGTTCTCCCTTGCGTCTTCTCCAGCGCGATCTCACCCTGAAGGCTGACGCGGGGGTGCATCCCGTCGTCAGTCTCGCGCGCGATGTGGGACTTTCAGGAAAGCCCCCATCGGCACTTCTCGATGCTCAGGGGGGGCATATCACGATCGAAGGGGTGGAGTTCGCGGCCGAGCCCCCGGATCGTGGAGAGAACTGGTCGTCGATTCGCTGTGAGGATACCGAACTCACACTCCGACGTTGCGTATTCCGGTGGCCGTCAGGGCACAATCGGACCGAGCGAACCGCAGCGGTTCAGGTCCGCGTCAATCCTTCCAAAGACCGAGGCCCCGCCACTCAAGCCGACGCTTGCCACTTTGACGGGGGGGGGCAGGTCGGCATTCTCGCCCAAGGGGCTGCGGAGATCTCGCTCCGAGACTGCACCTTCGGCGCGGGGGAGCCGGCAATCTGGTTCGACAATCCCAAAGCGGAGTCGCCGATACCAGCCGATCTTTGGCTCAGACATGTGAGCTTTTTGGCATCGGAAGGACCCGTACTTCGCATGGAAGGGACCGCGATCCGGGTACGGGCGGAAGACTCGGTCGTTGGCCCCATCCGTGATGCGACCCCGGCTGTGCTCCTTGCCAGTGATTCTCCCGATAGCCTGGAGTGGCGAGGCCGGACTAATCTCTATTCCAAGATTTCCGTTTTTCTCCAGCCAATCGGTTCCGAAGCCGAACGCGACCCCGTGCGAAGTTGGGCGGCGTGGTCGGATTCTCCCGCCGACGCTCGGGAGTCGGGGTCGAACTTCGTCCAGACACGCGTTTGGGAGGAAAGCGATCCTCTGCTCTTTTTAACCCAGGCGGATGAAAACCCCTCGCGTGCTTTCCGCCTTGTCGCCTCGCTCCCCGGAGCGCGTGACTTGGGAGCACGCCAGGGGCCGTTTGGGACGCTGATCGCGCATGATTCGGCGACCACAAAAGGGGCGGTCGCGTATCGAGAGCCGTCAACGTCGACCACGACGGTTTCGGAACGTCCCCCTTCACCTCCGCGCGAGCCTTCGCCTTCTCCGGATACGGCATCAGCTGAGACGACGACCTCGAAGCCGAGTGGGGTCTCGGGAATGCCCGAGATGCTTGTCATGCCCCCGATGGGGATCCAAACCCCCGCCAGTACGAGTTCGGGCGGGAATGCGACGGAGAAAGAGAACGGACATCCAGGCGAAACCACAACCACCAAAGCGAATGACCCACCCGCCGATCCCGAAGTTCTGAGAACCACCGAGCAGTTCCAAAGTGCTTTGAAGCAGTCGGAGCCTCATCGAGGGGTCTTACGGATTGCGGCTGATGCGGATTGGGAGTTGCCGGGAATCACTCTCGACAGCGGAGCCCGCTGGATCTTCCGTGGCGAACCTGGCGCGAAGCGACCTCGGATTCGATTCCGGCCGACTCCGGCCGACCCCAAGTTGCCGACCGCCTGGTCGGTCTGGGTGCAGCTTCGGTCTGGAGCGTTGCAGTTGGAAGGGATCGACCTGATTCTCGCTCAGGCCGATGCGCCTCGCCAAGGGCGATGGGGAGGCTTCGCGGTTTGGGCCGGAGCCGACCTGAGCCTGACGAACTGCACCGTCACCATCGAAGGGCAAGAGCCTCAATCCGCCCTGATCGTGATTCCCAGCGGAGACGCAGAAGGGGGGCGCGGTCCGGCTTCGTCGGCAGCCGTGGTCAGGCTCTCCGACTCTCTTCTTCGAGGAGGAGGGGATCTCGTTGAGGTCTACGCTGGTCGTCGGCTCGATCTCGAATTGATCGATGCAGTGATCGCCACGGGAGGAAGCTTGCTCCATGCCCATGGATTACCTCGAGAACAGGTCCCCGACACCATTAAGCTCACCCTCAGCCAGGTAACCTCGAGGACGGCCGGAGGCCTCGTTCAACTCGAAAGCGCGGCCGACGAACCCGAGCTCCCTATCGCCGACGTTCGCGTTCGTGATTCGATTCTCTCTACGACGCCCCAAGGCTCACCCTTATTCCGCGTCGAAGGCCAAGACGCACTCGCTGCGCTCCGTGACCGGATCAAGTGGGAGGGGCACGGAGTCGCCTACCACGAGATCAACGCTTACCGACGTGATCAGTCTTCCCAGGTCGGCTCGATTCCTAATATTTACGATCTTCCCTCCTGGACGGTCGCTGTCGGAACCAAAGAAGCCTCGCCCATCCACGGGGACGTCAAGTTCGCCAAGAAGTGGGATCCGGATCGAGAATCTTGGACTCTCACGCGCGAGGATGTGGAGCTGGCGACGGAAAGTCCCGCTCTTCGGGCTGGAGCCGACCTCCAACGCGTTCCCGAAGCTCCTGCGACTGTCGATCGAGAAGGGACACGCTGAGAGGCTATCCGGATAGGGGTAGGCCATGTGAAATCAGGCAGGAGGGGTGGCCGGGGAGGAGCGCAGCGACGCCCCATAGGCATCAAGTTAAGTCATACTCCAACAACGACGGGTCGTTGATCAGTTCAAATGTACTAGGTTTTTTACGGCGGTTCTGTTTCGCCGA
>Ga0153954_1000076_pt1 | contig 87739 bp, 97 predicted proteins | sample TSFL038MetaG_FD_102277 | JGI IMG/M metagenome (GOLD analysis project Ga0153954, IMG submission 102277) | Attine ant fungus gardens microbial communities from Florida, USA - TSFL038 MetaG | ecosystem: Host-associated > Fungi > Mycelium > Unclassified | place: USA: Florida, Wekiwa Springs State...
ATGCCAGTTATTCCTCCAAAACAAAATCGCTTATTTCCAGGAACCTATGACAGAGTGCTTTATAAAACACGTCATTCTATAGAACGCTTTTTTAGTCACCTAAAAGAAAACAAACGATTGGCTGATAGATATGATAAATTGGATTGTACTTTTATAGCTTTTATCTGCTGCGCGATTATGAAAATCACTCATTTACTTTGTTAACAGTGCCATAGTAAAAATGGATGCCATATAGTTCCAGCCGAACCTAAAAATTATTGAGATTTTATGAAATTAGATATTGCCTCGTTAAGGTGTATTTCTCAAGTAGCTCTTCTAGGTTCAGTAACTCCAAACCTTAGAGCAGTAATTGTTACATTTGATAGTAAGTATATAAGATTGTTTTTTTACTATGATCACTCACCCTCAGAAGAAGAAGAAGAACTCGCAGAAGAAGTTGCAACGGAGCTTATTTCAGATTGTACTGAATATATGATCGAAACTGAAAAGACAACTATGGCATATCCACAAACAATCCCTGAGAAGAAAGATGGCATTTTTATCTATCATCGCTATGAGCCTCTCCCTCCAATTTTGCATTGAGGCAAGGTTCTTCAATATATGTTCGTTATGAAAACTTTGAAGCTTATGCCAATTAGGGCGAGGGAATAATTATGAATCCCTTAATATATGCAAAGGTTCATGAAGTTGCTTTTGGTGAAAGCCTGCTTAAATCATCGGGAAAAGTTACCGGTTCAATCATTTCATCGGCAGGGGGCATGGGGGTGATTTTCTCATAAATTTCTTCAATTTCCCTGACTAGCTGAGTAATTTTGGCATCCATTTCCACAAAAGCAGGGGATGAAGTTGCATTTTTCTTGCTATGGCCCCAAGAAAAGCCAAAGATGGTCCCTAAAAAGCAGCCTCCAAAAAATGCAATGCTCAGAAGAAGTGGCCACAATGAAAACGTTTTACGCTTGGGTTTATCTATCTGGTTAAAAAGGCGGTAATTTTTTTCTTGAATTTCTTCACTTGGAGGAGGGGATTCTTCCTTAGCTGATCCCATGATATCTTCGAGAAGCTTTTCCAAGGATTCCCCTTTTTCTTTTTGTAAGTTTTGCTCTGTCTGTGAGGAAATTTGTGCTTCCTCTAAAAAAATGTCTAGTTCTTTTTCTGAAATTTTTGCATCCATAGATATCCTATTACCACATAGAACCTCAAAGGTCAAACTTGTTTGGATCTTGCAGACCAGATCGATGCATAACTTCAAAAAGCTGAGTGACAATTTCGCCTTTTTTTGTTATATTACAAACACGGGCTCTTCTGGGTGAACTGACAGTTAGGTTGATACCAGCGACTTACCGATTAACCATCACCCCGGTAAAAAACTATCTGCAAGGAGAGAGAATGAATGTGGTGTTAAATTTTTTGCGGCCTGCAGAACACATAAAAGAGATAGAAGATCCTGCGATCGTCAAACAGGAATACAAGTATTGGCGCCTGCGGATTTTTTATTCAATGTTCGTGGGATATGTTTTTTACTATTTCACCCGTAAGAGTTTCACTTTTGCCATGCCTGCATTGATGCAGGACTTGGGTTATGATAAGGCGGAGCTAGGTATCCTAGGGAGCGTCCTATACATCACTTATGGTCTCAGCAAATTTGCCAGTGGCGTCATGTCTGACCAGTCCAATCCTCGCTTTTTTATGGCTTTTGGCCTAATTATTACGGGGATCACTACAATCTTTTTCGGCTTTTCGTCATCTTTGGTTTTATTCGCCATATTTTGGGGTCTTAATGGATGGTTCCAGGGTTGGGGATGGCCTCCCTGTGCTCGCCTGCTCACCCATTGGTATTCTCAGTCAGAAAGAGGAACCTGGTGGAGCGTCTGGAGTACTTCACACAATGTAGGTGGGTTTTTAATCCCAATTATTGCGGGAGCTTGCGCTGAGTATCTTGGCTGGCGTTATGCCATGTTCATTCCAGGAGGCCTTTGTATTGGGATGGGTTTTATCTTAATGAATCGCTTGAGAGACACCCCTCAATCCTTAGGGCTCCCTGCCATTGAAAAGTTCAGGAATGATTTCCCAGATGCTAAGAAAAAAGAAGAAAAGCGAGAAAAAGAGCTCAGCACCAGGGAGATTCTTTTTGACTACGTGTTGACTAATAGATGGGTATGGTTGTTGGCCATTGCTTCATTTTTTGTCTATGTCGTCCGTATGGCGATCAATGATTGGAGCGCACTTTATCTCATTGAAACAAAAAATTATTCGATGATTAAGGCAAATGCTTGTGTGAGCTCTTTTGAGATCGGCGGTCTTTTTGGAATGTTAGTGGCAGGTTGGCTTTCAGACAAAATCCATTCTGGAAGACGGGGCCCCATGAATGTTCTCTTTTCTATTGGAATGCTTGCCTCTGTGCTCTTTTTCTGGCTTTATCCTGAAGCAAGTGCGTGGATGGACTCAGTTGTCCTTTTCACGATTGGCTTTTTCCTTTTTGGGCCTCAAATGCTCATTGGGCTAGCTGCTGCAGAGCTTTCTCATAAGAAGGCGGCAGGGACAGCAAGTGGGTTTGCAGGATGGTTTGGTTACTTTGGGGCAGCCGCTGCCGGCTATCCCTTGGGCAAGGTAGCTCAGGACTTAGGTTGGTCTGGCTATTTTATGATTTTGTCTTGCTGCGGCCTAGTCACTATTTTGCTTTTTTTCCCCATGTGGAATGCACGTGCCCAGCAAGGCAAGAAGACTGCAACTATTTCAGCTGACGATGCTGAGCCTACCCAAGGTTAAGCAAAGTGGGACGCCACCAATAATAGTCGATTAAATTATAAATTTCCCGATTTGACCGCTCGATAGTTCCGCGATTAATCGATCGTAAGCGATCCAATATTAGAAATATGACAACGTTCCTCAAAAAGTTGTCGGTGGCGGGTTTTTGATGGGTTATCCGAGAGTTGACTTAAGTCAACCGAGGTAGGCTTACGATCGATTAAGCCCGAGAACTTTGGCGTGGTCAAATCGGGAAATTTATAATTTAATCGACTATAAAATGCACAAACGAGGTGAGTCCCTCACTAAATGCTACGCATTATAAGTGGGGGTTTCTAAAACCGTCTAAATTTCAAGATGTTTTAAATTTCAACTTCTTTAAACCCAAAGGTTTATTGGGTAGATGATCCACATTAGATTCTTTAATCACTAGCTCTTCCAAGCTATCGGGAAGAGTAGGTAGTTCCGTGATACGCCTACAGGCAAATAATTTAAAAGATTTTAAATTTTGAGGAAATTTACTAGGTAGTTTTTTGAGCTTATTATTTGTTTTAAGGATTAAATGTTCCACATTTGCAAGTGACACAGGCAGATATTTGGCTTTGTTACACCTTTCAAGCTTCAGGGTTTTTAAATGATCAGGTATGAGCGGCAAGATGGTTAGTTCATCACAGAGAAATAATTCAAGCGATTCCAAACTATCAGGCAGCTTTGGCAAAGTTTGATATTTACCCCCAATTAAATATAATTTTTTTAAATTAGGCGGTAGGTCTGGTAGTTCAGTACCGTCCCCATAAAGAGTTAGCTCTTCTAAACTTGATGGAAAGCAGAGTAGGCCGTGGCCATCGTGCTTCATTGATAGTTCGAGTGCTTTTATTTTTGGAAAGCACTCCGTTAACTTTTCAATTTCTTCAGGCGTAGCATGAGCGCCTTCCTTAATGTTTAGCTTTTGTAGTACAGCATTAGGGAAAGCGGAAAGAATAGTTTTAAACTGGAACAGGGTATTTTCATTAATAGAAGTATTTAATTCGATACTAATTTCATTTTTATGGATTGTTAAAACACCCGTTATTTTAAACTTTTCTTCTATTCGTGGCATTCCTGTTATTGATTCTAGAAAGGAGAAATCCATCTGCTCGCCGTCATTCTCCTCGTCGCTGTTATCAACTGGCACAAGCATTACTACGTTGATTTCCACTTCTGCAGCGATGGCTGAAAAGATCATTTGATATTCGCTAAGTACCTCTTCATTAAAAATCTCCTCGCTGGGATGTATTAAGTATGCTGCCAAGCGTTTATCATCACCTTTTGGTGGGGTAAGAAAAATCACTTTATTTCCAAAATGCTCAGTCAAATTTACCATGAGTGGTATTAGACATATTTCAAGTTCGAACCCCATAGCTAAAGCTGTTGTAAAATTATATTCTTGAAGTCTTTCTATATATTTCGCTGCTTCTTGTTGAATTAGCTTTTTTAATCCTGGATGATTCCATTCGTGAATACTTTTTTGATGAAGCTCCTTTAGGCAGTTAAGCACTGTGTTAAGCTCTTCCTCGTTCATTTCATCAAGAGATTTAGAATTAGTTTTTTTAATAAGTTCATCTAATTCTTTTTTTAATTGTACCCCTGAAATAGAGTTTGCTTTCACAATGTCTTGAAAAATCATTTTTGTAAGTGCCAAAACGTCGTTAGCGCATTGGACTTGTAGTTTATTAGTCTGGGCTTCCTTCATACCTGTAGAAAACAGAATGTGAAAATATGCACTTCTAAAGAGAAGTAAAGTTTTCTCGCAAAAGATTTTTGTTTTATCAGGAAATTCTATAATTACGACGACTGTATCGAGCAAAAAATGCGTATTTGCTAAGGAGACAACATGGGAAATTTGTTGTTCAGTCAAACGGCCTTCAATTTTTGCCTGCGTTATCTTGTCAAAAATTTTATAGGTGAATGGCTTATTTTGTTCTAACCAAGCTTGGTTCGCATTCTCAAAAAAATTAATCAAACCTTCAATAGTATCGAGTTTAGCGAGTAGGCTCCCGTCTTGAATGTTTTGATATTTCGCAAAATAGTTTTCGGTGTTTTTTATTTCATTATGAGAAGTTGAATTTAAAGTTAAAGATGACATATGTATTACATTATAAAATTTTAAACGTTAAATAGTTATATTATTTTTGCTTTTAAAAGTCAATTATAATGTGCAATTAGTATGACTTGCATGATTTTAGAGCTTCGATGAAGTCTAGATATGGCATGAAAGTTGCTTATCTATGGGTATGTTCCGTCTCTGCCTATGTTTTTTTCTATCGTTCACACATTTAGTCTATTCAGCAGGCTGTTACCTCGACTTAGAGAGCGCATGGCAGCGTCTACTTCAATATTCCCCTCAAATTGGCATTGCGGATCAAGAAATCTATGCTCTGAATGGAGAAAAACGCCAAGTTTCTCTTTTGCCCAATCCTATAGCGACCATCGAAGGGAATAACCTTGGTGTGCATCATGTACGTCATGATGATGACGATGATGAGGTAGAGCCCCCTGAAACAATCTTTGCTCTCACTCAACTTCTTGAATTGGGGGGGAAACGGCTTGCACGTAGAAATTTTGCGGCATCCCTCGAGACTATCGCTTTATTGGAAGCACAGATTGTACGTCGTGATCTCAGGCTTGCCTTAGTGACTGCCTTCATCGATGTCAGTGCTGCTCAAGAAAAGTTGAGATTAACCACAGAGCGCGAACAGGTAGCTTCAGAGATTCTCTGCGCTTATCGTGCGCAAATCGAAGGGGGAAAATTTTCTCCTATTCAAGAAAGAAAGGCGCATGTTGCCTTAGTAGAGGCACGCATTTGCACGACAGAGATATCTACTGCACTCGATCAGGCCAAAAAAAGACTCACGAGCCTATGGGGTGGCACCTGCTTCGATTTTGATGGTGTTGATTTTCCCTTGCTGGATTGCATGCCACCTCCAAGCTGTGTAGGAGCGATTGAGGGATTCTCTCTCACACCAGATTACGCAAAAGCCCAAGCTTGCATTTTATCTGCACAAGAAAATCTCAAACTTCAAAAAAGTAATAGTGTTCCTGATGTAGCCCTCACTGCAGGATATAAAGTTTTTCATGACTCAGGGCATCATGGCTGGATCGTAGGTGCAGAATTTCCTCTCCCTTTTTTTGATCGTAATCAGGGAAATATCCAAAAAGCGTGCGCCGAACTTTCTCAAGCAGAATATCAAATGCAGGGAGTTGTCAGGGATTTAAAAGAGCAGATTCTCATTACTTATGAAAAATGGAAGGCTGCTTTTGAAGAGTCAGAGTTAATTCAAAAAGGTGCCTTAACAGAGGCGCAGGAAATTTTTGAGTTGGTTCAAACTGGTTATCACAATGGAAAATTGGATTATTTAGAGCTATTGGAAGCACATAACCTACTCATTAGTATCCAAGAAAAATATGTCGATACCTTGCATGACTGTCATTTAAGTCAGGCTGAGTTCAAGCGACTTACAGGAGAAATCTTATGAAAATGATCATGAAATGTCTTTTTACCTTCCTCTTATGTTCAATGAGGATGGAAGCACATGACCACCATTGCCATAATGGAGAATGCCACGAGACAGATGAACCTCGTTGGACTAAAGGAAAAACCGAATTTGCACAAATTCAGACTCAGGTGTCAGGACCAGGTACAATCCAAAATTTTGTGCAAGTGTCTGGAAAGGTGATTTTTCATCCCGATCACTTAGCGTATGTTCTTCCGAAAGTCAGTGGTACCGTTGTGGAAGTGCGCAAAAATTTAGGGGAATCTGTAGGAGAGGGGGAAGTCTTAGCTTTGATAGAAAGCAGAGAGCTAGCAGAAGCTCGAGCTGCCCATTTAGTCGCTTCAAAGAAATATATTTATAGCAAAGCTCTTTTAAATCAGGAATTGAAGTTGGAAGGGATCTCTGCAGAACAAGAGTTGCAGAATGCCAAGTTGGCAGCTGCTCTGGCAGAAATTGAAGTGAGGCTTGCTGCCCAAAAACTCTACGCATTGGGCTTTTCTCGAGAGGAAATCGTCTCAACCGCACCTCAAAATTCTTCAGAATATCGAATTTTTTCTGTTAAAGCTCCTTTAAAAGGGAAGGTATTACAGCGGGATTTAACACTAGGTGAATGGGTGGATAGCTCTAGACAAATTTTTACAGTGGGTAATCTGGATAAAGTTTGGGTAGAAATCACCATTTCTTCCTCAGATGTACTCTATTTGAAAGAGGGGCTTCCTATCGAGATCACTGCAGTGCATGGAAAATTGGCAACTGCTCAAATTAAACAATTCTTACCGACAATCAGTGAAGAGACAAGAATGGCTACAGCCATTGCTTTAATAGAAAATCACCAAGGGGAGTGGATGCCTGGCCAATTTGTAACCGCACAGATCCAAACAGACAGTATGGAGTCCGCCATTGTAGTTCCTCAGGCTGCGATACAGATGATTAAGGGGGAGCAGTGTGTTTTTATTGAAAATGGAGAGGAGTTCATCCCATGCGTTGTTAAATTAGGAAAAATGGATAGAGAAAATGTAGAAGTTCTCTCTGGACTTGATCCAGGCGTTTCTTATGCGGCAAGCAATACTTTTTGCTTGAAAGCAGATTTTGAAAAAGAAGATGCAGAACATCATCATCATTAATATCAGATATGATCGAAAAAATTTTACGCTTCTCAATTTGTAACCGCATGTTGGTTATCCTGAGCACATTGCTTGTGGCGGGATATGGTCTATTTGCGCTTAAAAATTTGCCCATCGATGCTGTGCCTGATATCACCAATCAGCAAGTGCAGATCAATACGACAGCTCTTGGTCTTTCCCCTATTGATGTGGAAAAGCAGATTACGTTTCCCATTGAAAATGCACTTGTTGGCATACCGGGGTTGGAGGCTACACGTTCCATTTCAAGAAGCGGCTTTTCCCAAGTGACAGCTATTTTTAAAGATTCCATAGATATTTATTTTGCACGTCAGCAGATCAACGAAAAGTTGGCTGAGGCTAAAGAATTTTTACCAGATGGTGTCGAGCCTAAAATGGGGCCTATTTCTACGGGATTGGGAGAAGTGTACATGTGGGCTGTGAGCTTCAAACATTCCAAGGGTGAAGGGGCATACATTAGTGAAGGCACTCCAGGCTGGCAGAAAGATGGTTCCTATTTGACTCCTGAGGGGTTTAAAATTAAATCTGAAGTTGAATTATCCTCTTATCTACGTACTGTGCAAGATTGGATCATACGTCCTCAATTGAAGTCTGTTGTCGGCTTGGCAGATGTAGATTCCATCGGTGGGTTTGTTAGACAGTATCATATCACTCCTGATCCGCAAAAAATGATCTCATTAGGGGTGAGCTTTGCAGATTTATCTGGAGCTTTAGAAGCAAATAATTTAAGCGCAGGCGCTGGTTATATTGTCTTAAAAGATGAAGCCTATATTGTTTCGTCAGACCATCGAGTAAAAACACCTGATGAGATCGCTCACCTAGTAGTTACAACCAAGAATGGCATCCCTATTCGAGTTAAAGATGTCGCTGAGGTGGGGATTGGTGAAGAATCACGCTCTGGCAGTTCCAGTAAGGATGGGAATGAAACTGTCATCGGCACGGCCATGATGTTGATCGGTGCCAACAGTCGAACCGTTTCTTCTGCTGTACATGAGAAATTGCAAGAAATTGCTCGAAATCTTCCCGAAGATATTCAAATCACGCCTATCTTAAACCGTACCAAGTTAGTGGATGCTACCATCAAAACTGTGGTTTTGAATCTTTCGGAAGGAGCTCTTCTTGTCATTTTAGTACTCTTTTTGATGCTCAATAATTTCCGAGCTGCTTTGATCACAGCCTCTATCATTCCTCTTTCGATGCTACTCACGGCCATTGGCATGGTGAAGTTTAAGATCAGTGGCAATTTAATGAGCTTAGGAGCACTTGATTTTGGCCTCATTGTGGATGGTGCGATCATTATTACAGAGAATTGTTTGCGCAAGCTTGCTCTAAAACAGCAAAATCTAAAAAGGCTATTAACAGCCAAAGAGCGCCGGCAAGTGATCATTGGTGCTTCAAAACAAATGATTCAACCCACAGTGTTTGGCCAGGCAATTATTATGATTGTCTACGTGCCTATCTTGGCTCTAACGGGTGTGGAAGGCAAAATGTTTCACCCCATGGCGCTCACCGTCATTTTTGCTTTAATTGCTGCTTTCATTCTATCGATCACTTTTGTTCCTGCTATGATTGCGGCGGCACTTTCCCACAAAATCTGTGAGAAGGAAAGCGCCATCATCCACAAAATCAAAACAGCCTATCATTTTTTGCTTAAAAAAATGTTAGCTCACTCTTTCAAATCACTTGTAGGTGCCTCAGTATTGGTGGTGGGTTGCTGCCTGCTTTTTTTGCAGTTAGGACAAGAGTTTGTACCTACGCTTGATGAAAGGGATATTGCAATGCATGCCATACGCATTCCTAGCACTTCGTTAGGTCAATCGAGTAAAATGCAAAATCAAGTGGAAAGCATTTTGGTAAAACAGCCTGAGGTAGATTACGTCTTTTCTAAAACAGGTACAGCCGAAGCAGCTTCAGATCCTATGCCACCCAATGTATCAGATACTTTCATTATGTTGAAACCCAGGTCTAGCTGGCCCGATCCCTCTCTATCAAAAGATGCGCTCATCAGTCGCATGGAGTCTGAATTACATAACTTGCCCGGAAATATGTATGAATTTACTCAACCGATAGAGATGCGTTTTAATGAATTGATTGCGGGTACGCGTGGGGATTTAGCCATCAAAGTGTATGGTGATGATTATGCTATGTTAGAGTCACTGGGCATGCAAATCAGTCAGATCTTAAAAAAAATCCCAGGTTCAGAAGATGTCAGTGTCACACAAGCAGATGGGTTGCCTACATTGAACGTGGAGATCAAAAAAGAAGCAGTCAGTCGTCTGGGATTACGTGGCAAAGACGTATTAGAAGTGGTTTCAACAGCCCTAGGAGGCAATAAGGTCGGTAGTGTGTTTGAGGGCGACAAACGATTTGATATCTTTGTCCGGCTACCACAAGATTTGCGACATAATTTAGCTGCTTTAGAAACACTACCCATCGTGCTACCGGATAAAGAAAGAGGCCACGTCTCTTTTCCCTATGTCCCCTTAAAAGAAGTGGCTCGGTTAGAGTTGAAACAAGGAATCAATGAGATAAATCGTGACAATGGAAAGCGCGTATTCATTATCCAAACTAATGTCCGAGGGAGGGATTTAGGCTCCTTCGTGAAAACAGCCAAACAAGAGGTCGGAACCCGATTAAAGCTGCCTCCTGGCTATTGGCTTGCCTGGGGTGGTCAATATGAAAATCTTAGTTCAGCGCGCCATCAACTCATGGTGTTAGTTCCCTTATGCTTTTTGATCATTTTCTTTTTGCTCTACACAGCTTTGCATTCTGTGAAAAATGCAATTTTAGTTTTTAGTGGCGTCCCCTTAGCGATTACTGGGGGCATTGTTGCTTTATGGATTCGAGACATTCCTTTTTCTATTTCTGCTGCAGTGGGTTTTATTGCCTTATCAGGCATTGCTGTGCTCAATGGTCTAGTGATGGTCACATACATCACACAGCTCCTTAAAAAGGATCTAGAGCCATTGAAAGCCATCATTTATGGCGCTACCGTCAGACTTAGGCCGGTGTTAATGACAGCGCTTGTCGCTTCCCTAGGATTTATCCCTATGGCTCTTTCTACAGGTGCAGGAGCTGAGGTACAAAAACCTCTGGCCACAGTAGTCATTGGAGGATTGATCAGCTCAACATTGTTAACATTATTTGTTATTCCTTTAGTGCTGTCAAAATTTTGTCAGAAAAAGACTCGATGCGCAGGATAGCCTGGCCGTTCTTTAGGATATCTCCTTCTTTCACATAGAGCTCAACAATTGTACCACTTTCATTGGCTCTTATGCTGTTTGACATTTTCATGCATTCGATTTCGCAGAGCAGTTCACCTTTTTGAACGGTTTGACCCATTTGACATTTCAAAGAGAGACACCTGCCTGGTAGAGGGGCGATCATTAAAAATGACTCAGAAATAGATGTCTGGGAAAGCACCTCTTGAGTTTTAGGAGCAGGTAAAGGCGAACGTTGAGACTTTCTGCATAAAAATAAAAGAAGCACAGTACCAGTCAAACACGTTGCACTTATGGGGATCATGAGGATTGAGGTACACTGTTTAATGAGTTGAGTCGTGCCATATAGGGTTGTAGCCACTTTGACATTTGCCCATGCGCTGAGTGCAAGAAAAAGTGCTGATGTGATAGTAAGCGCGACTAATGTGATGATCTGCGCTCGATGAGAACAAACTACTTCTTTTAGTTGAGATTGAAAATTGCGATTTAAAGAGCCATTTTCTACTGCTGTCATACATTTTTCCCTGTTTTTTTTGATAAAAGAGAAAGTTTAGTGTGATTTTCTGTGTTTTTCAAAGAAAATTTCAGGAGTTTACACCGGTTTTAACCTAAAAAATAGGTGGCATAATGTAAAATTAGGTTAAAAAAAGGATTTTTTCTGGGAAAAAGATATAACCAAATAAGAGTTTGAAAAAGTTCAAGGTGAAACTAAAATAACTTCAACATTGCTTATTTTTGCGTTTGCAAGCCCACTTACCAGAATTTAAAATTGTTAAGAAACGTTGAGCCTGCAGTTAAATCAAACTGATCAATGGATTGATCTCCTTTGCTCACAAAAAGAGACTGGTTATGCAAAGTGATCATTCTCACTCGTGTATTAAAAAAAGGGTTAGTGCCCAAAGCAGATGCTATGGCCCCGTCAATGCTGATTAGGTGACGGAGTTGATTAGCCCATGTTAAATAGTCATATTGACAAACTGGTTGATGCATTTTCCTGAAATCATAGACAAGAAATTGGTATTCTTGAGAGCAAATCATGAAGGGAAATTGAGTTTTAATATCAAGTGGGGTAATAGGTAATTCAATATTAGCCATTACTTTAGCTGTATCGCCATTTAGCAAGACAAAGGATGTGTTTTCAGAAAAAAAGATGTTTCCAGTTTCAGTGACTCCAAAATTTTTCAAATAGTTCCGCCGATTGGTTTTATATTCTTCAGTTTTATATTCTAATGAATAACGTTGTGAGTTGTGTAGATTTATTATTGAAAACGGTTGAAGCTCTAGGTTGTTTAAGTAATAAAGCCGCTCATCTCGACAAACCATTTGAAGGTCAGTTTCAAGGTCAATTTTACCCTCAAATGAAATGATTGGTGTTGGTTTATTTGTTTTTTCAGTCAAATAATCCCAAATAAAAAGAGTAACATCCTGCTTATTCTGATGTTTTTCTTGCATGACAAGCTGGCGATGGCACCAATCAATAGGAAATAAGGTGGTGTCTTCATATTGGGCTATGTCGTTTCCATTTTCTGCATTAAAAATCAGTGTTCTAAAACTTATAAGGTTTACATTAAAAGGATTGTGGTTTTTAGGATATATAGAATGCGTAATGGCTACCTCATCAGTATTCCAAAAATAGCGTGGACTGCAGCCCTCAATTTTTTTTAAAGAAATTGATTGAGTTTTTAAAGTGGTAGCACTTGGATCGAGACTCCATATCTGCTCTCCCTTAAGATCTATTACGCGGAGTTTTTTTCCATTCGAATGCATTGAGGTGGGTTGCACGCCAGGGATATTGGATTTGAAAGCCATATTCCATACTTTAGTTTCTGCAAATTGTGCATAAAATTTTGCCATTTTTTCATATTTTTGATAGTGCTTCGTTGTTTCAACTTCAGCTTTTATGGCTTTTGAGACTGCTCTAAGTTTCCATAGGTCATATGATTCTAAATAAGCATAAATCAGCTGATTGCAATTCAGTAATCCAGTTAAAGCCATTTTTATCTCCAAAATGGAAGTCACAAAACAATCAGGATAATTGGCCTTCAAGTTTTCTTCGAAAGAAAATTAGCTCTATCCATGCCCTATCCTTTTAACGAAACCAGTCATATGTAGCACTTTGACATTTGCGTAGGTGCTGAGCGCGAGAAAGAGTACTGACAAGATTGGCAAGCGCGACGAAGGTAACAATTTGCACGCGTTGAGAATAAACAATTTCTTTTAAGTTAGATTGAAAATTGCGGTTTAAAGAGCCATTTTCTACTGCTGTCATACATTTTTTCCTGTTTTTTTGATAAAAAAAGGAAGTTTGTTGTGATTCTTGTGTTTTTCAAAGGAAATTTCATGAGTTTATGCCGATTTTAACCTAAAAAAATGGGTAACATAAAAGTTAAACTGGGTAAAAAATGTGCCTTTTTTAGAGTGAGACTCATGCTCCCTAAGAGTTTAAAGTACTAGTTTTATTTTTGAAAAGTTCTTATAAATGCTTTTGCGATCGAGATAGAAATTGTTTGCAGGAAAAAGCATAAGTAAGCTCTTTACATAAAGCAAACAATTATTTAAAATTTAAACAAACATCAATTATTATTATGACATGTTGCGTAAGTAATAAAGCTTCAGATGTGAAGCAGTCTTATTTTAGTTTTAGCAATATTTTTCCTAATCTTGCCGTAATTACAGGGATAGCTTTAACTGTTATCGGAATTTTAGCGCTACTTGAGGCGCCAGGATTAATCGCCATAAATGATTACTGGTATCTGTTTGAACTAGGTGCTTTAGCTTGTTTTGCTGTTAAGATTATTTGTTGCTGTAAATCTTTGTATGCGAAATCTAAAACTCGGCGTTCGGATGTAGCTCCGCCTCAATTCAATCAAACAATGCCTAACTTAAGATTTCATCGGGAAGGACTGCCGCAACCCACCAAGCTATTTATCTCTGGCCAACTCAACTGGCAAAGTAGGGATCACACCACCGCGGCTAAATTATACCATGAAGCCTGGCAGCAAGGATCTACTCTTGGGGGTTTTGCTTTAGCTGAGTGTTATGAGCAAGGAGTAGGTGTCACTAAAGATGACAATACGGTGGTGTGCATTTATGAGAGCCTAGCCGACGAGAATTGCTTAGAGGCTATCTTTTATCTGGCTCTCCGATCTTTTAAAATGAAAAACGTTAAGGATGGCCTTCAGTGGTTGGAGCGGGCAGCTGCAATAGATACGAATCAAGACAGATCTCAATCCTTGAAAAAAACTTTAGAATTATCCAAACAACAGAACACGTTAATTAACCCCGATCAATTTGGCAGTCAAGAAGCACAATTATTCGCGATTCAAAATAATCAATGGTTAAATCAAGTTCAAGAAGAAACTAACATTGCATTTTATAAGTTAGAGACTTCGCGCTATTTGGAAGAAGAAAAGTCAAAAAGAAATGAGTCTATTAGGCAGCTAATATAGTTGATTTTGTGCTATAACAAAAAAGCTGCTATTTTCTTCTTCTATGTGGGTTCCTCTCCATCAACATTCTCAATATTCTATCCTAGATGCCGCTGCTTCGGTCGAAGGCATTGCCAAGAAAGCTAAAGAACTGTCCCTCCCTGCTGTGGCTCTGACCGACCATGGGAATATGCATGGTGCCATTGATTTTTATAAAGCGTGCCAAGAAGTGGATGTCAAGCCCATTATTGGCTGTGAAGTGTATATGGCGCCAACCTCACGATTTGAAAAAAAGAAGTTAGGTCCCAATACACGCACTGCGTACCATCTCATCCTTTTGGCTAAAAATTTAGAAGGATATCACAATTTATGCCGCCTCTCTTCAAAAGGGTACTTGGAAGGCTTCTATTACCATCCTCGCATAGATAAAGAGCTGTTAAAAGCATGTTGTCAAGGACTAGTCTGTCTGTCAGGCTGTCTCTCTAGCCAAGTGGCCCATGCAGCCCTCTATGGCACTGAAGAAGAATTTTATGCAGAGATTGAATGGCATCGGGATCTTTTTGGTGAGGATTATTATTTAGAAGTGCAAAGGCATGTAATGAGCCAAGAGCAAGCAGCCTCTTTGTCGGAGTCTTGGCTACAGCAGCACTATCAGGACTTCATCGACAAGCAGAATCAGTTGAATGAAAAATTGAGAGAGGCTAGTCGTAAATACCAAATTAAGCTAGTCGCCACCAATGACTCTCATTATTTGGAGCCTGAGGATTGGAAAGCCCATGAAATTCTACTCAACATCCAATCAGGAGAGCCTGTAGAGATTTGGGAAAAAGATAGTTTTGGCAATAATACCTTTCGCGTTCCCAACCCTAAGCGCCGCGTCTATGCCAGCCATGAGCTTTACTTTAAATCTGCCGAGCAGATGTGGGAGCTTTTTCAAGATATTCCAGAAGCGATTTCTAATACATTAGAAGTGGCAGAAAAGTGTAATTTAAAGCTCGATTTCAAAACAAAGCACTATCCTGTGTACCTGCCTCCATCCCTGGAAGGTAAGACCTACACTCAAGAGGAGCAGAAACAGGCTTCAGCTGCTTTTTTAAAGCAGTTATGTGAAGCGGGCATCACTCAACGCTACCATGCGGGTGCTTTGGCCAAAGTGTCTGAAAAATATCCAGATCAAGAGCCGATGCGTGTGGTCAGAGATCGACTTGAGCTTGAACTGGAACTGATCATCTCAAAAGAAATGTGTGACTATCTGCTCATTGTATGGGACTTTATCAACTGGGCGAAAAATCAGGGAATTCCGATGGGGCCGGGAAGAGGTTCTGGGGCCGGTTCGATCATTCTTTATCTGATTGGAGTGACAGATATAGAACCCTTGCGGTTCGATCTCTTCTTTGAAAGATTTATTAATCCTGAACGTATTTCCTACCCTGATATCGACGTGGATATCTGCATGGATAGGCGTTCGGAAGTGATTGACTACACGCTCCGCAAGTATGGGAAAGAAAATGTGGCTCAGATCATTACCTTTGGCACGATGAAGGCAAAAATGACAATTAAAGATGTGGGTCGTGTTCTTTCAGTGCCTCTTTCCAAGGTGAACCAAATTGCCAAGTTTGTACCAGAAGATCCTAAAATGACGCTTGCCAAGGCGCTTGAGATCGATCCGGATCTGAATCGCATGTATACAGAAGATGAAGATGCAAAAAAAATCATCGATCTGGGCAAAAAATTGGAAGGTTCCATCCGCAATACAGGGATTCATGCTGCTGGTTTGATCATTTGTGGAGATCCTTTAACTGATCACATTCCCATTTGTCTAGCGAAGGATTCTGATATGGCAGCTACCCAATATTCGATGAAGCCGGTAGAAGCTGTGGGCATGCTCAAAATCGATTTTTTGGGACTCAAAACATTAACCTGCATCAAGCTTGCCTGTGATGCGGTTAAGCAAAATACTGGTATGGCAATCGATTGGGTCAATCTTGCTCTGGATGACAAGGAAACATTTCGTTTGCTGCAACAGGGGAGGACTTTAGGTGTCTTCCAAATGGAATCTGGTGGGATGCAGGAGCTGAGTCGTCAGCTCATGCCAGACAAGTTTGAAGAGATCATCGCGATTGGTGCACTTTATCGTCCAGGCCCTATGGATATGATCCCTTCCTTTATCAACCGTAAGCATGGAAGAGAGCCTATAGAATATGATCACCCTTGGCTCGAACCGATTTTGAATGAAACCTATGGGATTATGGTCTACCAAGAGCAGGTGATGCAAATTGCCCAGAAATTGGCTAGTTATTCCTTAGGAGAGGGGGATGTCCTGCGTCGTGCGATGGGAAAAAAAGACCATAGTCAGATGGAAAAGGAACGGGAGAAGTTTCGCAACGGGGCAATCAAGAATGGCATTTCGGAAACCACAGCGACTGCAATTTTTGACAAAATGGAAAAGTTTGCTTCCTATGGTTTCAACAAATCGCATGCTGCGGCTTATGGCTTCCTTACTTATGTGACAGCCTACTTAAAAGCTAACTATCCGAAAGAATGGATGGCAGCGCTCATGACTTGCGATAAGGATGATGTCTCCAAAGTAGCCAAATTTATCCGTGAATGCCAAGCCATGGATATAGAAATCCTTCCTCCTGATATTAACGAGGCGGACAAAGAGTTTGTGGCAAAAGATAAAGGAATTCGCTTTGCCATGAGCGGGATTAAAGGAGTAGGAGAAGGCGTTGTTGAGGCAATTTTGGAAGAGAGAAAAAAAAGAGGCTCTTTTTTAAATTTCTATAATTTTTTTAAACGCATTGATCTATCTCGAGTGGGGAAAAAAGCAGTCGAATGTTTAGTCAATGCGGGAAGCTTTGATTTTACTGAATGGGGGCGTGATGCATTAAATTTAAGTATTGAAGAGATGCATGAGGTAGCTTCCAAAGATCAAAAAGATGCAGCATCTGGCGTACTCACGCTATTCGCCTTGATGGGGGAGAGCGCTGAAAAACGGTTTATCCATCCCCCCCATATCCATAAGCCCGTTTCAAAAGTAGACATTCTCAAAAAAGAAAAAGAGCTCTTAGGCTTTTTTTTGACTGGGCATCCGATGGATGCCTATAAGCCGATTCTACAGAGGTTATCATGCGTTCCTCTGTGTGAGTTAGAAAACCTTGACCACAATGGCGTAATCAGAGCGGCATTTATTGTGGAAACCATACAGATACGCATCTCTCAGAAGAATCAAAAGAAATTTGCGATTTTAAATATTAGTGATGGAATGGAAACCTATGAGCTTCCTATATGGCCTGATCTGTATGAAGAAAAGGGAGCGCTTTTAGAGGAGAACCAGCTTCTTTATGCAGTGTTACAAGTGGATAAAAGAGAAGAGACACTGCGTCTCTCCTGTCGTTGGTTGGAAGATTTAACTAAGGTGAACGAGCAAGTAGTCGAAGCTTGTGATAAAGCCTATGACCGGGCAAAATTGCAAGCAACACGATTTAACTCACAACCTAAACAGACAGCCGTGCAAGAGCCTGTAAAGATCAAAAATGAAAAACTCAATCTACAACTTGACCTACACAAAACCCACCTCAGCCATATTTTGAAGATCAAAGAAACTCTTTTCGCCTATCCAGGTGCTACTCCAGTAGAGCTGCAGTTTTATGTAGGGGAGCGCTGTTTAGGGACTCTCCATATTTCTACAGGTGTGTCCTTAACCTCCAATGTGCAATCAGCGCTCAAAACGCTCCCTTGCTTTAAAACAGTTTAAAGGGTCTTCAAATCATTGGCCAATTGTGATCACTCTCCAAGTATGGCCAAGATATGAGCGGGAATTGTTCTGGAAAATAAAAGAATGTTGGACGGTCGTGATACTCGCACTGATGCGCCGTAAATTCACCCGTGCATTTTCGCACTCTAAATGGGTCACGCTTTGCTGAGCTCTTTCGATGATTCCACCCTCAAAAGAAACAGTAGTAGCCTTTATTTTTTTTTGAATTTTTTCGAAACGGTTTTGATTGAATTGGGATTCTGAACTCTTTTTCAAAGAGCACTTTTTTTGAGCTCTCTCACAGGGGCTACCCTCTAAGGTTGTGAATGCAGCAAAAGGGTTACCAACATTTTCTAAACTTGGTCTGCTTGACATAAAAAAATTCGTGAAAATAAATTAAGTTGTGGAAGTGTAATGACTCATTTCAATTTTAATCCACTATAATGATGAAACGAGAGCTTTATCGATTGAAAGCGTATGACTAAAGTCTAGCATGAATTAAATTGTGAATATTTAAGTGTTTATGATACAGTTGCAACCATTTCTATTCTCCAGTTTCAAAATTTTTAATTTTTCTCTCCATGTCTTCTGTATTGTGTGTTAAGGAACTTACAAAAAAATACGGCAAAAAGAATCCCTTTCTTGCTGTAGATAAAGTTTCTTTTGAGCTCAGGAAAGGTGAAATCTTAGGCTTGCTAGGCCCCAATGGTTCAGGTAAGACTACAACGATCCAAATGTTGTTAGGTACGCTAACTGCCACATCAGGATCTATTTTCTATTTTGGGAAAGATTTTTTTAAAAACCAATCAGAAATTCTGCAAAAAATTTCTTTTGCAAGCACTTACACTAGCCTCCCTTTTTCGCTCACTGTAGAGGAAAATCTGAAATGTTTTGGGAGAATCTATGGATTGTCTGACCCCATGAAGCATGCCAATCCACTATTGGAACGATTTGGAATTTCTGAGAAAAGAAAAACAAAAGTATCTTCGTTATCTGCAGGTCAAGTGACTCGTTTGATGTTGGTGAAGGCATTTTTTATTCACCCACAAGTGGCGCTTCTTGACGAGCCGACCGCTTCTTTGGATCCGGATGTGGCACATGATGTATGCAAATTCCTTTTGGAACAACGTGAAAAGACAGGGCTCTCTATTTTGTTTACTTCCCATAAGATGGAGGAAGTGGCAGAACTTTGTGATCGCGTTGTCGTGCTAAAGTCAGGTAAACTCATTGCCGATGATCTCCCTAAAACTTTGGCAAAAAGCATCTCAGTGCATCGATTACATCTGACGATTATCGACGGAATGAAACGGACTGAAGCGCTTGCTAAGCAGCGTGGAATAGCCTTCCAAGTGGAACACCGTACAGTCTCTTTTTCACTAGATGAAAAAGAGATTCCCTCATTTTTAAATCAGTTGATGGGAGCTTGTGTGACCTACGCAAGCATACGGATCGATGAGCCTTCTCTGGAAGATTACTTTCTTACAATTGCAGGAAAAAGACGATGAATTTACAACGCGTTTTTGGAGTTTTCCTTCGCTATTTTTATGTCATTCGTAAAGGTTTAATACATCTTTCAGATCTTTTTTATTGGCCTTTGGTCGATATTCTTCTTTGGGGTCTAACTTCTATCTGGATGCAGTCGCAAAATTTCCAGGTTCAAAATCTTCCTTTAATATTGATGACTGGGCTCATTTTTTGGCAGATTTGCTGGCGTGGTTCGATAGACATTTCCATTTGTCTCTTACAAGAATTTTGGAATCGAAATCTTGTGAATTTCTTTTCAACACCTCTGAAATTCTCTGAATGGATCGCAGGCATCCTTTTGCTCTCTCTTTGCAAATTATGTTTCACAATTGCCTTTGGGACTCTTGTGGTCTATCTTCTCTATTCGTTGAATGTATTTACAATTGGATGGGCATTCCTTCCTTTTGCGGCTTCTTTGCTGATTTTTGGATGGACCATTGGATTTCTTGCCTCAAGTGCGATTATTTATTGGGGACATAGTGTGGAAATGTTTGCTTGGATGATTGGCGCTATTTTTGCACCCTTTAGCGCAGTCTTTTATCCTGTTTCTATTTTACCTGGATGGGCTCAAGCCATCTCTTGGTGTTTACCAACCACATACATTTTTGAAGGCATGCGTTCTATTCTCTACAAAGGTATTTTTCCTTTACATTACTTCTGGATCAGTATTGGATTGGATATTCTTTTCTTGACAGCGACAATCAGTTTATTCCGCATCATGTTTGAAAAAAGCAGAAGCAAAGGGCTTGGTAGGCTAGAGTAAAGTTTTTATAGCTAAATTGGTTGAAAATTGCAGTTTTGGCTGCGTGAGCTTTTGTATAGTCGATTAAGTTTGAAATGCTAAATTTTCACCACGTCAAAGCTCTTGGGCTTGATCGTCAATCACGAGAACTTTGACGCGGTCCAAATGCGTCTTTTCAAATTGAATCAACTATATCACAGAAATAATACCGCTAAGAAACAAGCCAAAATTCAGGTTATTTACGAAATCCTTCGAGTGGCTTGCCGTTCAGTGCATTCCAATAGGTGGTCAGAATGGAACCATCTGGATTTTGTATAGAGATAGAATAGACAGGGAGAAACACCTGTTGACTCCTACGAATGGCGAATTCTTGCCCAAAAGCAATTTGTGCGAATTTTTTGATTTGAGATTCTGAATACATCCCATGGATTTTTTGCACGTTTTTGGTAGGCAATGTGACCAGAGGGCAATCTAACAGAGTAATGGGTTCTGTTTTTAAAAGCGGTTTGTCAAGGTGAAGACGGAATTTGTTGCCATTTGAGGCAATCAATTTTTTGTTGCGACAGCTTTCCACCCAATTATCAATGACCCCTTGATCGACATTAAAGAGGCTATACATTTTTTCGCGCTCGATAGCCCCGCCATTAGCTGCTAGGGCTTCAATAATCTTAAAATCATTTTTATCTACTTTGGCAGTTAAGCAATCCTCGAATCCATGCGTTTTTTCCCATGTAGCTGTATGGATGACCATTTCTCCATCTGTTAGTCCCCAGAGAAGCGCTCCTTCTCCAGTAGAGCCATAGCCCTTGGAATATTTTACTTCCATCAATAAATAAGGGCAAAATAGGAGCTTAGGTTCCAAAAACGCGTAGTTTGGGCCTTTGATAAACTCCGCTTTATGCGTCTGCATAATGTCATCTGCGGAATGACGTATTTCCAACGTAAGAAATTCCGAGACAGGAAGATAGCTTTGGGCTATTTGGTGAAAATTTCCGGCATGCTGCCAGGCATACCAGCTGCCTATTGCCATTCCGGACAGCAAGAGAAAGAAGAGCACTTTGCGCATCATGTATCACACACTAATAAATCGAACATCAAACTTAATTGACTATAACTTCGGGCAAGATTTCCTGCATTAGAAGCTTTATACCTATTTCTAGAGGAATTTTGGCTTTCAATCCTCTTTCTCGTATGGCTTTTGTGGGATCGCCTAGTGAAGAAAAACAGTCCCCTTGCCGTGCAGGCATAAAGTTGGTTGTTAACTCTATGTCAGAAATACGCATCATCTGGCTAGCCAGCTCATTAATGGTATATGCTATGCCTGTGCAGAAATTATACACATGCGCTCCTTTTGTGAGAGATCCCATCGCTTCATCTAGCATTCTCACGACGTCCTTGACGTAAATGAAATCTCTGCTTTGATTGCCATCGCCAAAAATGTTCAAGGGTGTGCGCTTGACAAGACAATCTGCAAATTTAGAGATGACCCCAGAATAAGGTGAAGAAGGATTTTGTCGTGGTCCATAGACATTAAAAAAACGACAGGCAATCGAAGGTGTGCCGTAAAGCTGCCAGGCTATTTTTGCATGCCATTCACAAGTGAGCTTATCGATAGCGTAAGGAGAGAGTGGGTTCGTCAAGGCATTTTCACTATGTGTTAGCGTGGGTAGATTTCCATAAACAGCTGCTGAAGATGCAAAAACTATAGGAATTCCTTTAGCACGTTCCAATAAGTGGATCGTTCCTCCACAATTGACAAGATGGCTTTGATGCCATCGCGCCATAGATTCTGGGACAGATACCATGGCGGCCAGGTGGAAAATATGCCCAACTCCTTCAAGAGCTTGCGTGAGAGCATGTTCATCATTGAGTGAGCCATATATGAACTCTGCATCACTATGTAAATATTTTTTTGTGCTATTTGAGAGGTCATCCAGGACACGCACTCGATAGCCCTTAGCTATGAGTAAATCGACTAAATGAGAGCCTATAAATCCACAACCGCCTGTGACTAAATAAATTGCCTCTTTCGTCTCTCTGTTTGACAGTAAGTTCATCTGCTATTATGATCCTTTTTCATTTTTTTGGTGTTTGCATGAGGCATTTATCTCTATTATTTGTTCTACTTTTTTTTCCCATTGCCCTCTTTGGCGGATATAGTCGAGTCAGTGGCACATGGTCTCCTGAGCGCTTTGCCCCTGTCTTTTCTGTTCAAGAGCACTATGATTTAGGAACCCAAGAATTTCATAAACAAAATTGGGATGAAGCTCTCACAAATTTTGTGGTGATTGTCTATCACTATGCGAGTTCACCTTTTTTCCAAGATGCGCTCTTTTACTCAGCGATTTGCTATACGCATCAAAATGAATATGACATTGCAAACAAACAATTCGATCGCTATTTGGCCAGTGGAGGGAAACTCAAACATTTTGAAAAAGTTTTTGAATATAAACTGAAAATCGCTGACCAGTTTTCCCAAGGAACAAAAAAGCATCTTTTTGGGATAGAAAAGTTGCCAAAATGGGCCTCGGCTAAAGGAAACGCGCTAGGCATTTATGATGAAATTGTGGCCGCCCTGCCTGGAAAAGAGATCGCTGCCCAAGCTTTATACAATAAGGCAGATCTTTTAAGAGCAAAGAGACAGCATCGAGATAGCATCGAAGCGCTTCAAGTTCTTTCCCGACGTTTCCCAAAGCATCCACTAGCAGCGGAGAGTTTTTTAAGGATTTCAGAAATTTATCTTGACCAGAGCCGTATTGAATCTCAAAACCCTGATTTGATTGCGCTTGCACAAGTAAATATCCAACGTTTCATGAAAAGCTTTCCTGCAGATGAGCGAGTGGATACGGCAAAGACCAACCTCTTATCAATGCAAGAGGTGTATGCTCAAAGTCTTTATGATACAGGACGTTTCTACGAGAGGAAAAAAAAGCCTAATGCCTCTGCTATCTACTATGAAGATGCAGTCCGCAAATATCCTGAAACACTAGCAGCTGCCAAAAGTAAAGGACGCCTCTTAAAAATCCGGTATAAGCTAAGGTGATTGTCTTCAATGTCTGATCAAAAGAAAGTTTTTAAACCGAACAGACTGTGAAAAAGGGTATGGCGCTCTTGAAATGGAGATCATTTTTGGCAATTTGCATACTTATCTTTTGCCTGGTTGGTTGTAGCTATCATTTTGATCAAGGAGAGACTTGCCGAGGCCATTCCTCAGTGTGCGTACCTTATGTCGAAGGTGATAAGGATGGGCTCTTTACTGCGGCACTCATCAGAGCAGTAACCACTTCTGGATGTTGGGTCTACGGCGGCTCAGGTGGTGACCTTGTGCTTAAGGTTTCTCTTTTACCACCTGAAGATCTTACAATCGGATATATCTTTGCTCCTCCAGATCGGGACGATCACCTGTTCAAAAACACCATAGTTTCACAAGAAGCGCGTTTAATCTTGGCAGCCAATGTGGTATTGGTCGAACGTGGTACAGGAAAAACACTTTTTGGGCCACTGACTGTGGGGCGTTATCTCGATTATGATTATGAACCTGATTTAAGTAACAAGGATTTAAATGCTTTTTCGCTTGGTCAGCTAGAAATGCATAATTTAGCGCAAGATGCTGCATTTCCAGCTCTTTATACCTTACTTGCTGAAAAGATTGTTGACTATGTCAACAAGGGTTGGTAAGAGATAGTTTTCATGATGTGTTTAATTTGGTATCACTTCCTGTAATCGTGGGGTATGTTGGAGTTTTTTGCCGATTTGTCTAATCTTGACAGGATGATGTCTCATATCCGAGAGGAAGCGCTAAAAATCGGAGTGAACGAAAAAGCGGTTCATAAAATAGAACTTGCTTGTGAAGAAGCTCTTGTGAATATCATTTCTTATGCGTATCCCGATCAAAAGGGCATGCTCACGATTACCTGCCAAAAAAAGAATCATAGATTTGAGATCGTGATGAAAGATTATGGCCTTCCTTTTAATCCGATTGATGTGGAAGTGAATCCGCAACTAGATAAACCACTGAATGAGAGAAAAATCGGTGGATTAGGCATTTTTTTGCTTAGAAAATTCATCGATGAGGTGAGTTACCAACGCACCGATGAAGAAAACATCCTTCGCATGGCTTTTTTGATTTATAGTTGATTCAGTTGATTAAGTTTGGTTATATCTGCAAATCTCTGCTTCATTTTCTTCGATCTGTTCAAGAAATTTTTCGAGAATACGCAAAACTAGGTTGGAATGATTGTAAACTCCAGAAGTTGCAAAAACCATTTCTAGATGCGTTTGCTTTTTATCATTTAAAGCAATAAGGGTATATGTTGTTGGTGTTTGGTCCACTAATTTCGGGACAATCCAAACCACATATTTTTGATTAAAAAGAGTCAGCTTATCGGAGGACTCAACGACATAAAAATTATGCGTTAAGGAGGTCTCCTCACTATCCTCTTCTTCGGAAGTTAGTAATCCAAGCTCATGAAGCAAAGAAAGATCGATCTCAACGATCCCATCTGGAGTAAACTGTTTTAAATCGGCCATGTACTTTTGGTAATCGGCCTCTAACTTGTCAGGATTCATCACTGTCAAATATCCTCCCACCTCTATTTTAGTGGGAATTCATAGAGGGTGTCAAATTAATTTTTTCTCTCTTCATCCTTTATTCTTTATCCTTTATTCTTCGCGGTATGCGTACTCTCATGCCCTTTTTATTTCTTGCGGCAACCTTGCATGCAAAGCCTCTTGAACTTTCAGTGAATGCTGAAGCAGCCATTTTGATGAATGCACAAACTGGTAAAGTACTCTTCGAGAAAAATGCCTACGGGCAAGCCTATCCTGCAAGTACAACTAAAATTGCCACAGCCCTTTATGCACTTTACAAGTACAGTGATCGATTAGAGGATATCTTGACGGCCGATAGAGAAGCTGTGGCTTCCATCACTCCGCAAGCCAAAAAACAATCCAATTACAGGAGTCCCCCTCATTGGCTGGAAACTGATGGCACCCATGTGGGAATCAAACGGGGTGAAGAAATTAAGCTGTATGATCTATTACATTTAATGATGATTGCTTCTGCTAATGATGCTGCCAACGTCATCGCTCAAGGCTTAGGTGGATCTATTTCCAAATTCATGGAAGGTGAAAATGAATTTTTAAAGCAGATTGGATGTAGCAATACAAACTATAATAATCCACACGGCTTACATCATCCACAGCATGTGACTACAGCTTATGATTTAGCGCTAATGGCCAAAGAGGCAATGAAATACCCTCTCTTCTGCCAAATTGTCTCATTATCACGCTACACGTCGCCTCAGACAAATTTGGAACCTGAAAGACACATCCTTCAAGGGAACCATCTTCTCAGAAAAGGGCCTTTTTATTACCCCAAAGCGATTGGCATCAAAACTGGCTTTACCTCAACTTCAGGGAAAAACCTAGTCGCTGCAGCCCAAAATGAGGAACGTGTGCTTATTGCTGTTGCCTTAGGATATCGAGGACCACGTTCTGAACTTTATCATGATATGATCAAAATGTTTGATACAGCTTTTTCAGAACCCAAATTGTGTAGAACGCTTTTACCAAGCGGAGAGCAAAAAGTGATGGCGCATGTACCTGGGGCGACTCAGCCTTTAAAGACCACACTTTCAGAAAGCTTAATCTACAACTTTTATGCCTCAGAAGAGGCTCCTGTGAAAGTTGCTGTTAAATGGGAGATTCCTCCATTACCTATCACAGCCGGGACAGTCGTGGGAAAAATCCAAATTATAGATATTCAAGGAAATGTCATTAAGCAAGCTCCCTTGTTAGCTGCTGAGGAATTGAAAGCAAATCTCACACATAGTTTTGGTCGTTTGCTGACACATAATCATTTGGGACGAAAAGTGGCATTTGGAGGCGGAGCAGCACTGGTGCTCTTCATTGCGTGGCGCATGCGCCTTAGAAGAAAAACTCTCTCATAAAGCAATGAAATAAAATCATTATGATATTTGGTATTAGTCGAGATTTATTCCAGAATGAAAATTTGTGTTGGAGTTAACTTATTCTGCTATAGGACTTCTTAATTAAAACAGCAGCAAAAAAACCATCCATTCCACCATAAGTTGGCAATGAGAAAAAAGGAGTACCTTCTAGTGCGAGGTCATAAGTTTTCAAAAAATGCTCAATTTGTTTCTCATTCTCAGCCGGCAACAAGGAGCATGTTGCATAGACAATTCGCCCGCCTTGTTTTAAAAAACTCAGAGCTTTTTCGAAAATCATTCTTTGCTGGCCAACCAGGCGATTGAGTAGTGCAAGAGAAAATTTCCATTTTTGATCGGGATTACGACGTAATGTTCCTGAACCAGAACAGGGGACATCTGCTAAGACCCAATCCATTTTTTTTCTTAGCTTTTGTAAAGCTGGATGCCCCTCTATCAGAAATTGCGCGTTTTGAATGCCCGCCCTTTTCAAACGTTTCTTGGCCTGTTCCAGAATCTGTGGACGGACGTCATGTAAATAAATTTGCCCTTTATTTTCCATAAAAGCAGCGAAGGCAAGCGTTTTGCCACCTGCTCCAGAACAGTAGTCGATTACTTGCTGGCCAGGCTCTGCTTTAACTAGAGAAGCAACAAGTTGGCTGGCCTCATCCTGAATTTCAAAAAAACCTTCTTTAAATTCTGGCAGTGCTGTAAGAGGGATTCTTTTTTTGCATTGAATGCCGTAGGATGAATAGACACAAGGAATTGTTTCAAAATGGTTTTGCCAACGCGCTAGAAGCTGTTCACGGGTCGTTTTAAGTGGATTCACCCTGAGAGTTACAGGTGCTTCGCTATTACAGATTTGACAGAGTTCGATTGCTTTGTCTTCTCCATAACCCTCTTTTATCAAAAAAAAGAGCTCCTCAGGGAAACTGACGCGGACATGGAGCGGGATCGCATTAAGCATGAGATAGTTGGCTGGTTGGAATCCTCGAAAGAGAGCGTAGCGCTGTTCCCAGGAAGGATGCTTACCAATCAGAAAATCCAATAAGCTTTTCCAGCGACTCATCCCATAGGCAGCTTGAGCGATCAATTGTCTATCTTTCGACCCCAATGCTGTGTTTGCCTTAAAATAATGACTTAAAAAAAGATCTAGCGGTAAGTGTTGATTTTCAAATCTTTTAAGGAATTGGAATAAATGATGCTCTGGAAAAGAAACTTTCACAAAAAAACTTTTTCTTTTTTAGTGAGGATATTCATCATAATCGATAGAAACAAAGAATTCTAGCTCTATATAATCGATTAAAATTGAAATGATAAATTTTCGACTAGTGTACTTGCTCCTGGTGTTTAACGTGGTCCAAATTTTATCATTTCAAATTTAATCGACTATAACTGGTCTTTCAGAGATATTTTATTATTCGGACTGACCAAATGAACAGTGTAGATTCTTAGGAAGAAATGAAAGGAGATAGCAAAGGCGTATATAAAAATCCTCAAGATGCAGGCCCTTTTTTTGGCAGATTGCTCCTTTCTATCATTTTTATTGTATCGGGACTAGTAAAAATGGTGCATTTTGAGCAAACAAGCATCTTACTACACCAAACTGGCATCGAAGGAGCTAATGCATTTACGGTGATTGGTTTGGTAGTGGAGCTTTTAGGAGGCATCTTGCTTTTATTGGGTCTTTTCACAAGGATAGGAGTGTATATTTTGATGATTTTCCTTGTACCAGCTACCCTAATTTTCCACAGTTTTTGGCAGCATCAAGGATCAGAAATGATGCTCCAACTTTCGCAATTTTTAAAAAATTTAGCTATTTACGGGGGTTTAGTCCTGCTTTTAAATTATGGGCCCGGAAAATGGAGCTTAGATGCCCTTTTTATTAAAACTTAGACTCTTTTACTCAGCAAAACAACTGTGGCTTTTGCTCTTTTCTTTTTTGATTGTGGTGTGTGCACAACCAGACTGGAGTCCTATTGCATGCTTTTTGACCTCAACCGTTGGTTATGCATTATTTTGGAAAGGAATGCTCTATTTCAGAAATAAAGCATCACGTTTTTTGATTGCGATCTTCTGGTTCGGTCTTATTTCTATCACTCATTTAAGTTGGCTGTCAGCAGATCGTTATGTCGGATTTTATATCTATTTTTTGATTCTTTTTTTGTTTTTGAGCTTGGGGATACAGTTTGGGCTAGTCAGCCTTTTGGTTTGTGACGCACAAAAGATGGGGATTTTGCGCATTTTGGCTATTAGTGGGACATGGACGTTGATGGAATGGACACGACTGTTTTTTCTATCAGGTTATTCTTGGGATCCTGTTGGACTTTCCCTAACAGGTACCCTTATAAGTATGCAAATGGCCTCTATTGTTGGCGTTTTTGGCATGAGTTTCTGGGTATTTTTGACAAACCTAGTAGCTCTGAGGTTGAGTTCAAATAAAACTTTCAAACAGGCGGGTTCTTGGCTACTCCTCGCCTTAATTCCATATCTTTATGGATCCCTGCATTTTTACCTACATGATCATTGGATGGAACAAGAACGCCATCACTCTTTATCTGCTCTTTTGGTTCAAACCTCTCTTTTGCCAGAAGAAAAACTTCCGGTGAATGGTTCTATGCCACTGTCACCTCCTGCTCAATGGTCAAGGATTTTGGATTTACTCTCTACTTACCTAGATGTTCCGCATGATTTAATCGTGCTTCCCGAGGGATGCGTTCCCTATGGAACGGATTTGCCACTTTATCAGCAGGCTTTTGTGTCTGAAACTTTTAAAAATTTTTTTCCTCAATTAGAAGATTTGCCTGAATCACTCAACCAGCAAGTAGGAAATCGCTATTGGGCACAGGCGCTCGCAAATGCACATCAAACATCCGTAGTGATTGGCTTAGAAGATGTGGAATATTGTCATGGAGGGGAAATCAAAGCTTACAATGCTGCTTTTCTGTTTCGCCCTTATTCACTTTCAAGCCAACGTTATGAAAAGCGTATTTTGGTTCCTATGGGAGAATATATCCCTTTTCAATGGTGCAAAAAAATTCTCTCCAAGTATGGGATTTTAGATTCATATACTCCCGGGGATGAGGCTAAAATCTTTCAAGTAGGCCAGACATGCGCTGGGATTTCCATTTGCTATGAAGAAACCTTTGGGAATTTGATGCGAGCCAATCGTCAGAAAGGCGCTGAGCTCTTAATTAACATTTCAAATGACGTGTGGTATCCACTTTCTCGTCTTCCTGTAGTTCATTACTTACATGGCCGCTTGCGAGCTATTGAACAGGGGCTCCCCATGGTACGCGCTTGTAATACTGGATTGACATGTGGCATTGATGCTTTGGGAAGGTCAGTTGGGCAGCTGCCCTACGAAAGTAAAAGAGGGCTTTCTCAGCCAGGTGTACTTTCAATTCTATTGCCTCTTTATAGCTATCACACTTTTTATACAATTTTTGGCGACTCCCTAGTGATTTCAATTTCTCTTTTTTTTATTACTTCTTTTTTTATTTATTTATTTGTTCAAAGAAAGAAATTTCTTTTAAAATATTTAAATATTTACCCCTTGCGAAAAACTAAGGTTTGAGCTAAATTCCCCTCGGTTATGTAAGCTGGCGAAGCACTCACCACATGTCTATATCGCTTTATGGTGCATCTTCATGAGACGTCCACAACGGACTTTGAAAAAACAAGTTTCTTTTTCTGGAGTTGGTATTCACACAGGGAAGGAGGTCACACTCCGTTTTTGCCCTGCGCCTGTTGATTCTGGAATTGTTTTTCAGCGCATGGATCTTTCTGGAAAGCCGACGATTCCTGCAGCTGTAGAGTATGTGCAAGACACATCTCGTAGCACAACGATTGGCATTGGGACGTGTACTGTGCAAACTGTAGAGCATGTTCTTGCAGCTTTAAACGCCTACCAAATTGATAATTTATGTATCCAAGTCACAGAAGGTGAACCTCCTATAGGTGATGGGAGTTCTCAAACGTTTGTCGAGCTCATTGAAGAGGTGGGGATTGAAGAGCAGGAAGCATCTAAAAATATCGTCTCTTTAAAGCAGCCTGTTCATTTTTCTCATGGGCAAACACACCTGGTAGCGCTCCCTTCTGATGAATTTAGAATCAGCTATACACTCCACTATCCAAATACTCCAGTCATTCGCTGCCAATATTTCTCCTTGGTAATTACCCCTGAAAATTTCAAAGAGCAGATTGCGCGCTGCCGTACATTTGCTCTCTACGAAGAGATTACACTTTTGATGGAAAGTGGTTTGATTCGAGGAGGCAGTTTGGAAAATGCAGTTGTGATTAAAGATGATGTCATTTTTAGTAAGGAAGGGCTCCGTTTTCCTGATGAGATGGTCAGGCACAAGATTTTAGACTTAATCGGGGATCTCACCTTAGTGGGCTTTCCATTTTTGGCGCATGTCATCGCTATCCGTTCAGGACACGCGGCTAATGTTGCCTTTGGAAAGGAATTAGTTAAATGTTTTTCATGAGTGATTAATGAACCTTTTAGATAGACCCTCACTTTTCGATATCAAAAAAATTACTGAAATATTACCGCACCGTTATCCTTTTCTCCTGGTCGACAAAGTTGTCGAAATGGATTTGGAAAAACCGTCCATTTTAGGACAAAAGAATGTCACGATGAATGAACTTTTCTTCCAAGGGCATTTTCCGGATGCTCCAATCATGCCGGGAGTGTTAATTTTGGAAGCTTTAGCTCAAACTGGAGGAATCCTTGTGCATGCAAAAGGGTTTACTGATAAAATCGCCCTCTTTTTGAGCGTGTACCATGCAAAGTTTCGCAACCCTGTGAAGCCCGGTGATGTTCTTTTTCTCTATGCAGAAGGAACAGTCTTCAGTAGTAAAGGTGGACGTGTGCGCACACAAGCCATGGTTGGGTCTAAAGTAGCTGTCGAAGCTGAACTCGGCTTTGCGCTTGTCAAAAAAGAACAAATATAAGGTTTGGGGAAATATGGCAAAATCAAATATCCATCCGACAGCAATTATCGAGCCAGGTGCAAAAATTGGGGAAAACGTCACCATTGAGCCTTATGTCATTGTGAAAAGCACTGTGAAAATTGAGGATGGGGTCACACTAAAAGCACATGCCTATGTGGATGGAAACACAACAATTGGCAGTAATACTACCATTTGGCCTTTTGTCAGCATTGGAACGAAAACGCAAGATCTGAAATACCGTGGGGAAAAGACATATGTAGTTATTGGAAGAAACACTGAGATCCGTGAGTTTACTACAATTAATTCTTCCACATGTGAAGGCTCTACTGTACGCGTGGGTGATTATTGTCTCATCATGGCCAGCTGCCATATTGCACATCACTGCGAAGTGGGGAATCACGTAATTATGAGTAATAACTCCCTGCTTGCTGGACACGTCATTGTAGAAGACTACGCCATTATTGGTGGCATGACGCCTATTCATCAGTTCACACGTATTGGATGTCATGCCATGGTAGGAGGGATGAGTCGTGTGACTTTAGATGTTCCTCCTTATACCATTGGGGGAGGTATCCCTTATTGTTTAGGAGGTATCAACAGGATCGGATTAAAGCGCCGTCAGTTCGCCTTCGAAGCTCGTCAAGCGCTGGCTCATGCCTATCGTTTAGTCTATCGTTCAAGACTGCATCTTGACGAGGCACTAGAATGCATTGAAAAAGAATTACCCCCTCTTCCCGAAGTATGCCATTTTGTGAAATTTTGCAGAGAAACCAAACGAGGTCTCATAGGCATGCAAGGGATCCATAAGGGTATTTCTAATAAGTTGATCAGTTCAAATAAGGAATTTGAGGCTTCACCAGAAGATCTACTGGTAGAAATGAGGTAGCCTTTTGCGTATTATTTTTTTTGGCACTCCACAGTTTGCAAGCACGATTTTACACTATTTAATAGATCAAAAAGTGGAAGTGATGGCCGTTGTGACGCGCCCAGACAAACCACGTGGACGTTCGGGAAAGCCCGCCTATTCACCAGTGAAAGAACTTGCTCTTTCGAAGAATCTTCCGATCTATCAACCTCATAAGGCCTCTTCAGAGGCCTTTGCCGCTTTTTTAAGGACATTGGATGCTGATTTTTTTATTGTAGCTGCCTATGCAGAGATTCTAAAACAAAATATTTTAGATATTCCGCGTTTCGGTTGTCTTAATGTACATGGCAGTATCCTTCCTAAATACCGAGGAGCTGCTCCTGTACAAAGAGCCATCATGGCCGGCGAAAAGCAGACAGGGGTTACTATCATGAAATTGGCCCTTGAGATGGATGCAGGGGATATCTTAGCTATTCGCAAAACTGAGATCACTCCAGACATGACTGCAGGAGAGTTGATGGAGATACTCGCAGATCAGGGTAAAGTCGCCTTGTTTGAGGTGATGCGTGACATCAAACAAGGCACGATCACTCCCATAAAACAAAATCCCTCGCTTGCCACCTTTGCTAAAAAAATAAAACCCGAAGATGCAGAAGTGAATTGGACACTTTCTGCAGAAACACTGCATAATCTGATTAGAGGAGTGACGCCTAATCCGGGTGCTTGGTGCTGGGTGGAAATCAAGGGTGAAAAAAAGCGTCTTTTACTCAAAAAGACTTTGCTTTATCCCACATCAGGCCTACCAGGGGATATCCTTTCACAAAGCCCTACAGAACTCATCGTAGGCTGTGGTGAAGGAAGTTTGCGCCTTTTAGAAATTCAATTAGAAGGCAAAAAAAGCCTGCCTGTGGATGTCTTCTTGAGAGGGATCTCTTTAGAAAAAATCCGCTTTCTTGTTCAGTAAGGTGTTCACAAACGATTCGTTTTTTCCAACTGCCTGAAATTCATTATAAAATAGTGAGAGCAGTCCGCTTCTATCTTTTAGTTAGATCTTTATAAGATATGGGTAAAGAAAAAAAATATTTAAATTTTTAATTGTCAAATATTTTTGTATTTACGCCGCCTTTACAATTAAATAATGCGCTGCTATGCTTGGTTTCCCAAGAAGATACACTAAAGGGAATAATTCTATGCCAAGCCCAGTAAAAGCATTTTTTCAATCACGCCTATCGGATGTTGAAAGTTTTTTTACAAACCCTAATAATCACCTCGCTAAATTTTTAAAAACTTCTGAAGGACCTGATAAAGTTGCTAAATTCGCAGATGCTGCTTTTGATACAGTTGGAGAATTTGCCCAACTAGCTGGCCTTTCTCAAAGGGGAATAGACGGCATCGACAAAGGACGTGCAGTAGTAAAAACTGGACGTGATGTATTTGCCCTTCCTAATATTTTAAGAGGTATTATTCCCGCTTTTGTTTCCCACAGTAAAAATTGCTATCATTTAACAAAAGGGCTCTGTCAAGGCAATAAGGTAGTACGTCTCAAAGCAGAAAATCCAGATCCTAAAAAAAGAAAGCACACGGACGTTACTGTGGGCAAAAAAGAGATGGTTTTGGCCCTAGGCGCAAACTTTGGGAAGAGTGTTGCCACAAGTACTTACATGCTAGGTTTTGGTGGCTGTCGACCTATTCAGACTATCTACAAATATGGCAGAGATAAACAAGGAAATCCCTATATTAAAATGAGCGAAGCCACTTTGAAGTTTGGCAATGCTTTCCCAATTGTGATGATGATCAATCATGTGGGAGGTTTATTGGGAGGTGGTTTTGAAATTGCCTATCAAGATGTGGCTTTTGGTCGTGAAGTGAAGCATTCTAGACAAGCTCGCGGTGATGATGAACAAGCTAGAATTGATAAAGCCTATGGGTTTTATAAGCACAAAGTCATAGAAGAATTCGTCGGTGGTTTGGAGAAATTTCTAGAACTGCTCATGGATATCGTTCATGTGATGGGAAAAGCAGCTCCTGCATGGTTTCGCCTTCCTACGACTTTGGGGATCGGTTGCTGTGCCATTTACAAAGAGTGGCTCAAAACGGCCTAACAATAAGATTTTAATTTAAGCATATACAAAACCAATAGAAGTCTCTTCTATTGGTTTTTTTATTTTAGCTCCCTGCTTTTATTTTTGATAGAAGAACGCTTTAAACTTCAAATGGATGCTTCGCATTCGAAGTCAAAGGACGGCTTTATTTTTTCTTCTTACTGCGAATATAAATCCTTGTCGAAAAACCTCTACCTTTGCTAAGCTCTCCATTTCTATTTCGCGAATGGGGGCTTCTTGGAGCTCTTCCAGATATAGCGCACTTCTTAGTTCACGGTAATCATGCCCAATTTAAGGCAATTACTGTTAAGTGGCTAACTGGCAGGATTTGTGAAATATAAGTGCGAGATTCAGCTTTTCAGCTGGTATTAGATTTAATTCGAATAGGGAATATTCCTATGACACTGAAACTTATGGGAAAAAAGCGTGGAATGACGCAGCGTTTTGACAAAGAGGGCAACGTTGTGGTCTGTACGGTGATTCATGCAGAACCAAACGTCATTACGCAGATTAAAAGAAAAGAGTCCGATGGTTACAACGCTCTTCAGCTCGGCTTTGATAAAGTAGTGACGAAGGATGCGAGAACTATTGAAAAAAGACTGACAAAACAGCTGTTGGGCCATTTTCAAAAAGCTAACGTTGAGCCGCGTCGCTACTTGGCTGAAGCCAGGATAGATGATGTGGAGAATTACTCCATTGGTCAAGAGTTGGGGGTGACACTTTTTTCTGATGTCATCTATGTGGATGTTAGCGGGGTTTCTAAAGGAAAAGGCTATCAGGGTGTCATCAAGCGTCATGGATTTTCTGGGGGTCCTGCTTCACATGGTTCTGGTTTTCACCGACATGGAGGTTCGACAGGTATGCGCTCTACTCCAGGACGCTGCTTGCCTGGCCAGAAAAAAGCGGGCCGCATGGGTGGAGAAAAGGTCACTGTTCAAAATCTTCGTGTAGTTGGTATTGATGAAGGACGGAATCTCCTTATTGTAGAGGGATCAGTGCCTGGTCCTCGAGGCAGTCTTGTTTCTGTAGAGCCTTCAAAGAAAAAGAAACAAAAGAAGAAATAGGGGTAAACGATGGTGAAGCTAAAGAAATATAATCTTAAGGGTGAAGCTGTCGGAGAAGTCGATGTCGATGATGCTTTCCTCGATGTTGAAGTTCATGGACAATTGATAAAAGATTACATCGTTGCCCTACGTGCCAACTTGCGTCAATGGTCTGCTAATACGAAGGGAAGAACGGAAGTCAATCATAGCAAGAAAAAACCGTGGCGACAAAAGGGAACAGGTAATGCGAGGCAAGGGAGCTTGGCTGCACCTCAATTTAAAGGCGGGGGTGTCGTTTTTGGTCCAAAGCCTAAATTCGATCAACATGTGCGCATTAATCGTAAAGAACGTCGACTCGCGGTTAGACAGCTTTTAGTCGATAAAATTAAAAACAATGAGCTTGTGCTTGTCGATGATAAGGCGTTTAGTGGTGAACTTTCTGAACCAAGAACAAAGAATGTTGTTTCCTTTTTAAAAGGGCAGAAGATTCACGGGAAAAGACTTCTGTTTGTTGCTGAAAGCACAGAAGAAAAAGAGAAGCATGCCCATTTCAAAAAAAGTACACGTAACCTGCCTCGTAGCGGCTTTATTTTTGCCTCCCATATGAATGGTTATGACGTTATGGCAGCTCATGGGCTTGTAATGACGGAATCGGCGCTAACAGAGTTAACAAAATTGTTGAAGTAGACAGCCCCATGCAAATGCAGGGAATTTTTTAGGAATAGTATGAAAGATCCTTACGAAGTCATAAAAGCGCGGTATGTAACAGAAAAGTCGACTGTCTTAGAGCAGTTGCATACAGCAAAGAGCAACCGTTCTTTGGCAAGGTGTGAATCGCCAAAGTATGTTTTTGTTGTTGACACAGGAGCAAATAAACGTGAAATTGCCTCTGCTTTGGAAGAGATTTATAAAGAGCAGAAAATTAAAGTGACAAAGGTCAATACAATTCTCATGAAATCTAAGCCAAAAAGGCGAGGACGCGGGCGTCCGGGAAAAACTGCAGCCTATAAAAAAGCTGTAGTGACCATGGAACCAGGCGACACCATTGATAATGTATAATAGAGGTTGAGTCCGAAAGATGCCAAAAAAATATAAACCAACATCCCCGTCGATGCGGCAGTTAGTGCTACCGAGTTTTGATGAGTTGACTCGTCGCGGAGATCTAGAGGATTCAAAGTCCAAAGCAAAGATAAAGCCCCACAAGCCCTTATTGCTACCTAAGAGAAGAACTAATGGTAGAAATAATCATGGGCATATCACTTGCAGACACCGTGGAGGTGGCTGTAAACGACATTACCGTATAGTAGATTTTATCAGAGACAAAGACAATATTGCTGCAACCGTCGCATCTATTGAATATGATCCTAATCGATCTACACATGTTGCTTTGCTCCACTATGTTGACGGTGAAAAGAGATATATTTTAGCTCCCAAAGGACTTAAGCGCGGTGACGAAGTAAAATCGGGTGATACAAGCCCCTTTCGTGTAGGCTGCTGCATGAGTTTAAAAGCAATGCCACTTGGATCTGTTATTCATAATGTAGAGATGAAGCCAGGTAGAGGTGCTGTTTTGGTACGCAGCGCCGGTCTTTCGGCACAACTAGCTGCAAGAAGTGGAGGCTACGTCACACTGAAATTGCCTTCTGGTGAGTTTCGTATGATTAACGAAAATTGCCGTGCGACATTTGGTGAGCTTTCTAATGCTGAGCATAATTTGCGGAATGAGGGTAAAGCCGGACGTAAAAGATGGAAAGGTATCCGTCCAACCGTCCGTGGTACTGCTATGAACCCTGTAGACCATCCACATGGTGGTGGTGAAGGTAGACATAATGGATATATTCCTCAGACTCCTTGGGCAATGCAAACTAAGGGTTTCCGCACACGTAAGAAGAGTAAAACCACAAAGTGGATCGTAAAAGATCGTAGGAAATAATTTCTATGGGTAGATCGCTAAGAAAAGGGCCATTTGTAGACCACCACCTTCTTGAAAAGGTGAGAAAATTAAATCAAGAAGGGAAGAAGACTTCGATCAAAACATGGTCGAGGCGCTCAATGATTATGCCCGAAATGGTGGGGCATACATTTGAAGTGCATAATGGGCGTAAATTCCTCACAGTCTTTGTTTCCGAAACAATGGTTGGACATAAATTGGGTGAATTTTCTCCAACACGTTTATTTAAGACGCACCCAGTGAAAAAGGCAGTTTAAGCCGGTAAACAAGGCGTAAGTTAAGGATTGAGTAATGGATAGATCTAAAGCAAATACAAAGTTTATCCGAATTCCTCCCAGGAAAGCTCGGCTTGCGGCGAATCTTATTCGCGGACTTCAAGTTGAGCAGGCAGCCACTCAGCTCGCCTATTGCACGATGAAAGCAGGCCGGCTTCTCAAGAAGACTCTGGACAGTGCAATTGCGAATGCTGAAATGGGTTGGGATGCAAGACGCGATCAATTGTATGTACTGGAAGTACGTGTTGATGAAGGGCCTCGCTATAAACGCGCAAAATCAAAAAGCCGTGGGGGAAGAGCCCCTATTATAAAGAGAACGAGCCACTTTACTGTGGTTGTGGGCGAAAAAGTAGCTAAGGAGCAGTAAAATGGGACAGAAGGTGAGCCCGATTGGCTTCCGTACGAGCGTGACAAAAAAATGGCGCTCGCTCTGGTATGGAAATAAGCAAGAATTTGGAAATCTTCTCATCGAAGATTTTCAGATCCGTGAATACTTAAAGAAAAAGCCTTCTTGTCAAGGTGCATCGAAATTCACCATTCGTAGAATGAGTGGAAAAATTGAAGTCACGATTCATACAGCCAGGCCAGGACTAGTCATAGGTAAAAAGGGAGCCGAGATTGATATTCTTAAAGATGAATTGCGCAAACTGACTGGTAAAGAAGTTTGGATCGAAGTCGAAGAGATCAAAAGACCCGATTTAGACGCGCAGTTGGTCGCTGATAACATCGCTCGTCAATTAGAAAGAAGAGTGGCCTTTAGACGTGCTATGAAGAAAGCAATGCAAGGCACTATAGACGCTGGTGGCTTGGGAATTAAAGTTCAAGTTTCAGGTCGATTAGGTGGAGCTGAAATTGCGCGTACTGAATGGTATAAAGAAGGAAGGATTCCGCTGCATACGCTGAGAGCAGATATTGATTATGCAACAGGGCGTGCTGAAACGACCTATGGTAGCATTGGCGTAAAGGTGTGGATCAATCATGGAGAAGAGGCTGAAGCCTCTTAAAAGGAAATTAGGTAGGTAAGGAGCAACGATTATGTCGTTCATGCCAAAACGGACAAAATTCCGCAAGCAGCAAAAAGGGCACCACGCTGGTTTAAGTAAGGCTGGCAATTTTATTGAATTTGGCGAATTTGGAATGCAGACACTTGACCGTGGGCGTATTACAGCTCAGCAGATGGAAGCTTGCCGGGTTGCAATTAACCGTTACTTCAAAAGACGTGGCAAAGTGTGGATCAGAATATTCCCAGATAAGCCGGTCAGTAAGAAGCCTGCTGAAACTCGCATGGGTAAAGGTAAAGGAGCTCCTGATCATTGGGTTGCTGTCGTTCGACCTGGGCGTGTGCTGTTTGAAGTAGGCAATGTAACCCGTGATGAAGCTCAAAATGCGTTGAGACGCGCTGCGGCGAAACTCGGAATCAGAACGCGCTTTGTGGAGCGGGTTGAAAGGGTATAAAGAGGGTTTATGTTAAAAGCTCAAGATCTTCGAAATGATAGTGATGAGGAACTTGGTACGAAGTTGAAACAACTCCGTCAGGAAGTTTTTCAGTTGAGAAGCCAAAGGCTTGATAGCAAGACACAAAAGACTCATCTAATCGGCCAAAAGCGCAAAGAAATTGCGCGTATTTTGACCGTGAAGAAAGAGAGAGAATTAAGAGGAAGCAATGAGTGAGTCTCAAAGAGGTAGGCGAAAGCTTAAAACTGGTGTCGTGATTTCGACAAAAATGGCCAAAACGGTCACGGTGCGTGTTGAAAGGACATTCCGACACCCGCTTTATGGTAAAGTGATACGACTTTCGAAAAAATATTACGCTCATGATGAAGAGGCCGATAAGCGACATGAAGGCGACATTGTGACAATTGAAGAAACAAGGCCAATGTCCAAATTAAAGAGATGGCGCGTAGTAAGAACAGCATAAGGTGAGATGAAACCATGATTCAGCAGGAATCGGAGCTCGAGGTAGCCGATAATACCGGGGCTAAAAGAGTAAAGTGTTTTAAAGTACTTGGTGGCTCTAAGCGGCGCTACGCCGAAGTTGGGGACATCATTGTTTGCTCAGTGAGAGAAGCAGAGCCAGACAGCGCGATAAAAAAAGGCGAAGTAGTGAGGGCTGTAATTATCAGAACTCGTCGCTACATCAAAAGGCAAGATGGATCTTGGCTGCGCTTCGACACTAATAGCTGTGTGATTATCGATGAGAAAGGTAATCCTCGCGGAACACGTATTTTCGGGCCAGTGGCACGTGAAGTACGTAACCGTGGATATGTTAAAATCAGCTCATTAGCTCCTGAAGTCATTTAATTATAAGAGGCAAAATGGGTAACAAAAGATTACGTCCTGGTGATGAAGTTCTTGTGATAGCAGGCAATGACAAGGGGAGAACAGGCAAAATCCTATCCTGTAAAGATGATCACATTGTTGTTGAAGGAATTAATGTACGTAAAAAACATATGAAACCTACACAACAAAATCAGAAAGGGCAAATCATTGATATTGAATGCCCAGTTCATGTTTCAAATGTAATGCCTAGTGTAGAGGGCAAGGGCGTAAAATTGCGCGCTCGATTTAATAAGGCAGGGGAAAAAGAGTACTTTTATCTCGAAGGAGATAAAGAAGTGCTCTATCGTTCTGCAAGGAAACCTAAGGGCTAAAAATGAGCAGGTTAAAGAAAAAATATCGGGAAGAGATTAAGCCTTCTCTACAGGCAAAATTCAATTACTGCAACCCAATGTTGATTCCTAGTTTGAAAAAGATTGTGGTCAGCATGGGATTGGCAGAAGCGAGCAGGGACAAAAATGCTTTGCAAGATGCAATAAACGAATTGATGATGCTCACAGGGCAAAAGCCGCTTTTGACCAAATCTCGGAAAGCGATTGCAGCCTTTAAGCTGCGCGAGGGACAAGTGATTGGGGCAAAGGTGACCCTACGTGGAAAGCGTATGTATGATTTTATGGACCGTTTTTTTAATATTGTATGTCCCCGTATTCGCGACTTTCGTGGTTTTAAAACCAAATGTGATGGAAGAGGATCTTATTCACTAGGTCTTGATGACCAACAGATTTTCCCTGAGATTAACCTGGATCTTGTGAAAAGAACGCAAGGGATGAATATCACTTTCGTTACATCCGCACATACTGATGAAGAGTGTGTAGAGCTGTTAAAGTTGTTAGGCTTGCCCTATGAAAAAGCAGCATAAGAAGAAATGTTAGGAGAGATTAGGAGATAAGTTCATGGGATCTTTGAATGACCCAATAGCCGATTTGCTCACCAGACTGCGTAATGCAAGCCGTGCTAGACATCGTTATATTGATGTCAATCACAGCAAAATGAAAGAAGCAGTCATTAAAATTCTCAAAGAAAAGGGATTTGTTGCTCATTATCTTTACAAAGAAGAGAAGAAAAAAGGAACGCTGCGCATTTTCTTAAAATACGCCTCACATAGAGATCCTGCGATGAGAGGGCTGAAACGCATTTCGAAGCCCTCCTTGCGCAAGTATGTCTCTTACCTACAGATTCCACGTGTCTATGGCGGAATGGGAATCTCCATCGTCTCTACCTCTAAAGGCGTAATGGACGGAGATAGTGCGCGTCAGCAGAAAATCGGCGGAGAACTCCTCTGCTTAGCATGGTAACGGGAATTAGGAGTATTTTTTATGTCTCGCAAAGCTAGATTGCCGATTAGCCTTCCAAAAGGAGTAGAAGCAAAATTTGATGGTAAAGTTCTTACTATCAAAGGTGCCAAAGGCACTCTTTCAAGAGAAGTGAGTGAAGAGGTCGAGGTCACTGTTTCTGGGGGCCAGATCATAGTTAAGTTGCATGAAGGAAAAGAAGAAGCCTCCAATATCCTTGGTTTGTATTGGGCATTAATTGCCAATATGGTCAAAGGAGTCAGCGATGGTTTTGAAAAGCGCCTTGAAATGGTGGGAGTGGGTTATAGAGCTGCAGTGCAAGGAAAGCTCCTTGACTTGCAAATTGGATTGTCCCATCCTACAAAGATTAAAATTCCTGATGGGATCGAAGTGGCAGTTGATAAGAATACCAATATTCAGATCAAGGGAATTGATAAAAGACTTGTGGGTCAATTTGCAGCTGATGTGCGTGGTAAAAAGCCACCTGAGCCCTACAAAGGTAAGGGGATCCGTTACGCAGATGAATATGTGCGTCGTAAAGCTGGAAAAACCGGTAAGAAATAGGGTAGAGGTTAAGTTTTTTATATGGACAATAGTCAATTACATAGAAATTTTACCCGTGTAAAACGGGCTTTGCGAGTGCGTCAGCAGTTGCGCGGGAATCAGGCTAAGCCTCGGTTAAGTGTTAATAAAACAGGCAAGCATCTTTATATACAATTGATCGATGATGAAAAAGCGATGACTTTAGCAAGTATATCTACCCTCTCTAAAGAGTTTCGAGAAAGTGAGAACAACCGAAAAAATAAAGAAACAGGGAAACAACTCGGACTAAAAATTGCAGAACTTGCAAAACAGAAAGATATTCAAAGGGTTGTTTTTGATAGAGGACGCTATAAATACCATGGAGTAGTTGCGTCTGTGGCTGATGGAGCGCGAGAAGGCGGCTTGCAGTTATAACATTTGGTGAGAGTTTTCAATGACTGGTAAAAACACACAAAAAGAAGATAATCTAGAAGAGAAAGTACTCTTCGTTAACCGCTGTGCGAAAGTCGTTAAGGGTGGACGTAAGTTTAGCTTCTCTGCACTGATCCTAGTGGGTGACCGTAATGGCCATGTGGGATATGGATTTGCAAAGGCAAATGAATTGACCGATGCAATCCGAAAAGGAGGAGAGGCCGCTCGAAAAAATCTCATCAGTTTTGAGATGGAAGGGACGACTATTCCTCATGAAGTGATCGTTGAGTTTGATGGAGCTCGCTTGCTTTTGAAACCTGCTCCAGAGGGGACAGGTATTGTAGCCGGTTCGCGCATACGTTCAATTTTAGAGTTTGGGGGTTTGCGCGATGTTGTAGCAAAAAGTATTGGTTCCAATAATCCGATCAATCAAGTGAAAGCGACTTTTAAAGCATTGTCTGAATTACGTAATCGCGAAAAGACGATGCAAATGAGAGGTGCAGCATGATAATGAAATTAGAATCCTTACAAAATGTTTCCCGACCCTATAAACGACGTATTGTGGTAGGACGTGGGCCAGGTTCGAGACGTGGTAAAACGTGCCGACGTGGACAAAAAGGAATGGGTGCCCGTTCTGGTTATCAAACCCGTCAAGGTTGGGAAGGCGGAGGAGTGCCACTCTTCAAGCGTCTGCCAACTCGCGGCTTTAGTAATGCACGTTTTTCTTGTAAGTTAGATGTCATCAATTTGTCTCAAATCGACAAATTATATAAAAATGGTGAGACTGTCAGTTTGGAAACGCTCAAAGAAAAAGGGTTTCTCAAGGGATGTTCTCATGGCATTAAAGTACTTGGTGATGGAACTTTAACGAAAAAAGTGACTTTTCAGGTAGAGGCCCTTTCACAAAGTGCTAAAGAAAAACTGCAAAAGGCTGGGATTTCGATCTGATGTTTGAATCGATCAGACGCGTTGCAACTATTCCTGAGCTCAGAAGCCGGATACTCTTCACAATCTTAATGATGATTGTATGTCGGATAGGTGTTTTTATTCCTGTCCCCGGCATCAACGGAGATATGGCTCTTGCCTATTTTAAGCAAGCGACTGGCGGTGGGCAGAATCTTTTTCAATTGGTTGATATCTTTTCAGGTGGTGCATTTGCCCAGATGACTGTGATCGCTTTGGGTGTTGTTCCTTATATTTCGGCTTCCATCATCTTACAATTGCTACTTGCATTGTTACCTGATTTACAGCGTGAGGTTCGGGAAAACCCTGATGCGGGTCGACGTAAAATCAATAAATATACACGTCTTTTAACAGTTTTCTTAGCGATTGTACAATCTAGCTTGTTTGCACGTTATGCTGTGCAGATGAATTTTGCGAATCCTGGCATCATTTTACCTGAGATGTTCAAAGTACAGGCCTTTGGAACGCCCTGGCTTTTTTATCTGCTCACAGTAATGACGATGACAACAGGTACCATATTCCTTATGTGGGTTGGTGAACAAATCACTGAAAAAGGAATTGGTAATGGCATGAGTCTGATTATTACCGTTGGGATTATTGCATCGCTGCCAGGTACGATTGGTTCGGTAATTAAGCAACTCAATTTAGATTCTCAAGAACCCGGGCAACTGACTTTTTCGTCACTAGTTGTTCTTTTTGCTGTTTTCGTGTTGGTCATTATTGCCACCATTATGATTATTCAAGGAGTACGTAAGATTCCTGTACAGTATGCGCGACGTGTTGTTGGTAGACGTGAAGTACAGGGAGGGGGATCTTTTGTTCCGCTCAAAATTAACTATGCGGGCGTCATTCCTGTGATTTTTGCCTCTTCACTCCTCATGTTTCCAGCAACGTTAGCCCAATTTTTGGGGAGGGGGGGATGGTTTGGAGCTTTTGCGAATGCCTTGACTCCTGGTAGTTGGGTCTATGCATCCATCTATGTTGTTCTTATCCTCTTTTTTACCTACTTCTGGACGGCTACTCAGTTTCATCCTGAACAGATCGCTTCTGATATGAAGAAAAATGGTGCCTTCATTCCTGGAATTAGACAAGGCAAGCCAACACAAGAGTATTTAGAATCGACGATGAATAGAGTCACCCTCATTGGCGCTATTTTCTTAGCAGTTATAGCAATTCTACCTAACCTTGTAGGAAAGTTTTTACACGTCGATCCTTCTATCAGCTATTTTTTTGGAGGTACGGCGCTTTTGATTTTGGTTGGAGTGGTGCTCGATACGATGAAACAGGTAGAATCGCATCTTTTGATGAAGCGCTATGAAGGCTTTATGAAAAAAGGGAGAGTCAAAGGGCGCTGAGAACAGTTGTTTTTATCTCTATGATTTGATAGGATCGTTGAACATTTTAAGCATTTAAACGAGAAAATTTATGCCACGCATCATTGGAATAGACATACCCGGAAAGAAAAGGTTAGCTGTTAGTTTAACCTATATTTATGGTGTTGGGATTCCCAGATCGAATGAAATCATTACAAAATTAGGGCTTGATCCGGACAAGCATGCGGACAAGTTGACAGGTGATGAAATTTCACGTATCAACGCTTTATTGCAGTCTGAATATGTCGTTGAAGGGGATCTGAGAAGACAGGTACAAAATAATATTAAGCGGTTGATCAATATCCATTCCTATAGAGGCATGCGACACCGCGTTGGGCTTCCTGCTCGTGGACAACGTACGCGTACAAACTCAAGAACGCGTAAAGGTAAACGTAAGACGGTTGCGGGCAAGAAGAAATAATTAAGTTATAGAAGGAGAGGCTCCCTTGGCTAAGAAAGTTGTTCAAGCTCAGAAAAAGGCTGGAAAAGTTCGAAAAAAAATCGTGCGGAATGTCCCAGCTGGTGTCGCACATGTAAAAGCAACCTTTAACAACACGATTATTGCTATTACGGATCCAGCAGGAAATGTCATTGCATGGGCTGCTGCAGGCAAGGTGGGATATTCAGGTTCGCGTAAGTCTTCTGCATTTGCTGCAACAGTGGCTGCTCAAGATGCTGCTAAAGCGGCGATTGGAATGGGTATGAAAGAAGTAGAAGTGAATTTGAAAGGGCCTGGTGCAGGAAGAGAGTCTGCTGTAAGAGGACTTATCAGTGCAGGTTTGCTTGTTACGATTATTAGAGATAAGACACCTGTTCCACACAATGGTTGTCGTTCACGTAAGCGTCGAAGAGTTTAAGGAGGTCGATCGATGTCAACTATGCTTTATGACAAGTTTGAAATGCCTGAGAAGATCAAGCTTGATGAATCATCGGCAACAGCAACTTATGGTCGTTTTATTGCAGAGCCTTTTGAAAGAGGTTTTGGACACACTATTGGCAATGCGTTGCGTCGTATGCTTCTTACGGCCATTGAGTCACCGGCCATCATTTCCTTTTTTATAGAAGGAATCCATCATGAATATATGGCTGTAGATGGCATTATAGAGGACGTTACAAACATTGTGTTGAACCTCAAAGGTGCCCTGCTTAGAAAGCTACCGCTTGAAGGGATGCCACATGTACGTGAGCAGCGTGTGATTACAAAAATGCTTGATATCACGCAAGATGATCTAAGTCCAAGTGGGCAAAAAATCATCACGCTCGGAGATTTGATCACTGTAGGCGATTTTGAAGTTGTAAATCCTCATCATCGTGTCTTTACTGTGACAAAACCAATGACACGCCGCATAGAATTGAAAGTGAGCATTGGACGCGGATACGTCACTTCTGAGCGACATGAGATACATAATCGCATCGTTGATGAGATTGTCTTAGATTCGATCTTCTCTCCTGTGCGGTTAGTGAATTACTTTGTGGAAGACACTCGTGTAGGTCAAGATACTGATTTTGATAGACTCATATTAGAAGTCAAGACTGATGGACGCATCACTCCACAAGAAGCAGTTGCCTTTTCAGCTAAGCTGCTGATGAAACATTTAACGACTTTTGAAGAAATGGATAAACATGACATTTCTTTTGAAGAGTCTTTTGCATCGATGGATAGTGATAGAGATCAGTTAATGCAAAAGTTGGTTTTAGGGATCAATGAGATTGAACTCTCTGTACGCTCTACCAATTGCTTAAATGGTGCAAATATTGAGACTATTGGTGAACTGGTTGTGATGCCAGAGCCAAGACTTTTACAATTTAGAAATTTTGGTAAAAAATCTCTGAATGAAATTAAAGCTAAATTGACTGAAATGGGCCTTGGTTTAGGCATGGATCTCACTCGTTTTGGCATTACAGAAGACAATGTAAAAGATAAAATCAGAGATTATCTAGAAGAACATAAAGGTACCTCGGCATGAGACACAGAAAAAATACAGTAAAGCTTGGTCGCACCTCTTCTCATAATCGGTGTATGTTTTCAAACATGCTCAAATCGCTCATTTATGAAGAGCGTATTACGACAACAGTGGCTAAAGCTAAAGAATTGAGACGGCATGCTGACAAAATGATTACTTTGGCGAAGAAAAATACTTTAGCAAGCCGTAGAAGAGCAATAGCAACCCTGATGATTCAGTTTAATACACTGGACAACAAGCAAGTGAAGCAAGCTAAAGATGGAAAAAAGACAGGCTATAATCTTGATCGTCAAGTGATTTCTAAGCTGTTTGATTCTTTAGGCCCCCGTTTTGCAAGTAGGAATGGTGGATACACGCGCATTGTACGCATGCAAAATCGTGTTGGCGACAACGCACCTACCTGCTTGATTGAGTACTTGAGCGAATAGTTGCCAATGGATATTGTAACTCTCTTTTAAATTGAGAGAGAGTGAGGGTGGAAAGATGGCACTCAGAATCGCGATTAATGGTCTAGGGCGTATTGGAAGGCTTGTTTTACGACAAGCCTTCAATGATAACCAACTAGAAATCGTAGCTGTCAATGATATTGTTCCTGCTGAAAATTTGGCTTATTTGCTCAAATATGATTCAACGCATGGACGTTTTCCTGTCGAAGTAAGCGCAAAAGACGGTACGCTATGGATTCAGGATAAAAAGATTCTAGTGTTTAATGAAAAGGATCCAGCAAATCTCCCTTGGGAAAAGCTCCAGGTGGAGTATGTCATCGAATCTTCAGGACATTTTACGACGAAAGAAGCAGCATCTAAGCATATTCAAGCAGGTGCAAAACGCGTCATCATTACGGCACCTGCTAAAGACGATGTCCCAACTTTCGTAATAGGAGTCAATCAAGACAAGTACAATCCAAATTCAGATTTTATTGTCTCAAACGCATCCTGTACCACAAATTGTTTGGCTCCAATCACAAAAATTCTACTTGATCGTTTTGGCATTGAAGAGGGATTGATGACGACAATCCATGCCATGACAGCGAGCCAGCCGACTGTAGATGGACCTTCCAAAAAGGACTGGAGAGGAGGACGCGGAGCAGCTCAAAGCATTATTCCAGCATCCACAGGAGCTGCAAAAGCCGTTTCTCTTTGCCTGCCTGAAGTAAAAGGTAAGTTGACGGGGATGGCTTTTAGAGTCCCTGTAGCCGATGTTTCTGTAGTTGATCTAACGGTTAAGCTTGCCAAACCGACCAGTTATGAAGACATTTGCCAGGCGATGAAAGAAGCATCAGAAGGCGAATTGAAAGGAATACTTGAATACTGCGATGAGGAAGTCGTTTCAAGTGATTTTATTGGGAGTACCTATTCAGCAATTTTCGATAAAAAAGCGGGCATTGCATTGAACAACGCTTTTTACAAGATTGTGGCTTGGTATGACAATGAAATGGGCTATGCCTCTCGCGTAGTGGATTTAGTGAGATATATGGCAAGACATAAAAAATAAATTAAATACAAGGTTAACTAGCGTGAATTTTACTCGAGAACCACTGGTTGAGACGGTGATTACCCCTAAAGAAGGTTACAAGTTAGTTGTGCGAAACAGTAAGGGGGGAGGGCAAGAGGAGTTTTTTGTAGATGCGGTTGAAGTGATTTCTTTTGGAAATGCTTGTTTTTTCCGCTCACTTGAAAAACCTAAATGCTTTTTGGTACCTGTAAGTGACTATGAGATTTTGGAAGTACGCGAATCGAGAATGGTGTTAAAGACAAGTGGCACTGAACGGGGTATCAAGATAGGCGGTGGAAGAGAAACCTCTTTAAAGGCATCTAAAGAAGAAGCGCCTATTCAAGAGATTGAAACTGCTGCAATTTCTGAACAGCGTGCAGACAAAAGAAGAGAGCGACGTCGCTCTAGAAAAAGACGTAAAGATGAACAAGAGGAAGAAGTATTTGAAATTCAAGAAGCCGCTCTTCCTACTGAAGAAATTAAGGAGAAGCGGGTTGAGAAGCCTAGTCTCATTCCTCCTCCCTCGACGCTTATTTCAGAGACGATCTCGCGTTACAAGGTCTCTCAAGTAAGTGAAGAAACTGAAGAAAAAAGCCATCCAAGAGAATCTGAAAAAGAGGATGAAGAGATTCCATTCTGACGAGCGCTATTTTTACGACTTTACAACGTCGGGGTTTTTTACTTTAGTCAATCAAAATGGTGAGCCTCTTTATGAGAAGGCTCTCCCTTTTTTTGAGAAAGCTTATAGCCATCTCATCTGGATTTTTCTTTGGTTCACACTGATTGCATTTTCACATTTTGCCTGTCCTACTGTCTGGCATTTTTTCTGTGATCGCATCCTGATGATACTTATTTTTTTTCATCTATTTATTTTTGGCTGCCGTCTAACATCCCTGCTGCTTAAAGGGGGATTATGGCCTATACTTTTTCCTCCGCTTTGGGTGAGACTAACGCGTAGGATGCAAAAAGGACTTGGCTTAGAGCTACTCAAATCAAAAGATTTAGCTGCCCATCCTGGCTTACTCGCCAATCTTTCTTTAATCTGTTTTATTCAAAAGCGGCATAGGGAAGCTGAGCAGGCACTTCACCTAGCATTAAACATTCTCCCCGATCATCCACATCTTTTATTGCTTCAACAGGCTTACGAACAGGCGACAAAAACAGATTGACTCATATCCCTTTAGACACTAACTTATAAGACGATTTTTGCTCGGATGGTGGAATGGTAGACACTAGGGACTTAAAATCCCTTGGAGGCAACTCCGTGCGGGTTCGACTCCCGCTCCGAGCAAAATTTTGCAAGAGAGAGAAAGCCAACAAGTTGGGCTTTCGTCAAGGAGTCGATGCGAAAGGGCGATGTTTTGCAAAAACCACCCTGAGCTTGCCCGTCAGGGCACTCCCGCTCCGAGCAGATTGAGAATCAACGAGTTCTCCATCGTTACATAACTTCCGAAGAATGGTAACAACCCTTAGTGGGCCAAATTTGGGCCACCTCGGGATTCAAAGGAGTTTTGTAGCGATGGCTTATATTGAAAAACGAACACACGATTCTGGAAAAATTACTTACCGTGCTCGCATCCGTATTCACGGCATGCCCGAACAATGCGCCAGCTTTAATACCCGAACAGCCGCCAAAGAATGGGCGCACCGCACCGAATCAGAACTAAAACAATCACGCTATTTTCCCCACGAAGCTGGCAAGCATAAAACATTTGCCACTTTTGTCGACCTTTACATTAAAAAGGACCTGCCCAAAAACCCCAAAGCTTTCCTAAAACAACAACAGCTCATGCTTTGGTGGAAAGGTAAGCTCGGCAAGTATTACCTGAACCACATCTCACCCTCACTGATCGCAGCCTATCGTGATGAATTGCTTGTAGAAACAACTCATCGTGGCTCAATTCGTACACCTTCTACGGTAAACAGGTATCTCGCAGCCCTATCAAAAGCTTTTACCATATGCATTCGTGAATATGGCCTTTTGAAAGAGAATCCGGTACTACTTATCACACGGCCGTCTGAATCAAAAGGCCGTGAGCGTTATTTAACTCTCGATGAAATTAATCGCCTGTTGGACGTCTGCCGTTATTCTCGCAGCCCGCACCTTTATCCTGTTGTCGTCTTTGCCCTCGCAACTGGTGCGCGTCGTGGAGAAATCCTCAACCTCAAATGGGAAAATCTGAATGGAAGCAATGCAACCTTTCGCGATACAAAGAACGGTGAGTCTCGTACCATTTCTCTAACGCCACACCTTCTCGATATTCTCAAAACAGAACGTACGCGCAGGATCACTTTCTCAATCTACATATTTCCTTCCCAAGATGGCGCTCAACCAGCCGATATTACCTGTGCTTGGAAAGAAGCCGTCAAAAAAGCCAACCTCACAAACATTCGCTTTCACGATCTCCGCCACACCGCAGCCTCGCATCTTGCCATGAATGGAGCGTCAACACTTGAAATTGCAGCTATCCTTGGCCATAAAACTCTTGCCATGGTCAAGCGCTACAGCCATTTCTCCGACTCGGCCACCGCTAAAGTTCTTCAACGCATGAACAACGCCATTTTCGGCAATGCCTCTTAGTTAGCATGGTGTGATTGCTCAGTGACGCCACTTACGTGGCTTAAATGCGTAGCTGTGCGATATCAAATCAGGGGTTCGCCCTTGAGGGCATCACCCCTGGCTAACTTCGAACGCCACTTGCAGTGGCTAAAACAAACTGCACGCCTTATGGGTCAAATTTGGAGAACTTTTTTCTATGGGAGCTGCCGAAGGCAGCGTCAGAGGTTAGCCGTGGGTGACGAAGGAGCCCACGGTGCTAGAGCAGAGAAAAAAGAGCCACGTCAGTGGCGATTGACATGCTCAAAATGAAATTTTTAAATATAATACTTTCCATTATGGCCGGCTCACATCGCGTACATTTCTTTCATCTCATTTGGTCTACAAAAGAACGACGTCATCTCATCCTGCCAAAAATGGAAGAACGCCTCTATGCCTACATTGGCGGTATCATCCGTAAACGCGGCAATCTCCTAGAAATAGGAGGGATTAAAAATCATATTCATCTTCTTATCGAACTTTCAAACCTCGACGATTTCACTACTCTAATCCGCAATACAAAATCCTTTTCAACCGCCTGGATGAAAAAAGAATTTCCTCTCAATAAAGACTTTGCCTGGCAAGACGGCTACGGATCATTTACAGTCAGCTATTCTCAAATAGAAAAGACCCGCGCTTACATCAAAAATCAAAAACAGCATCATCAACGTTTCAGCTTCGAACAAGAATTTTTGCAACTTCTAAAAGCTCATAAACTCAAATTCGACGAACACTATCTTTTTGGTTAGAAATTGCTAGTTGCCGGAGGCAACCCCTGGAACAATGTTCAACCAAAAAAAGAGCCACGTCAGTGGCGATTGAAATGCACAAAATGAAATTACATGCGCAATTACGGCTTCAAATTTCCATATTGAACTAAATGAGCAAAGAGCTCTTCTATCTTTTTTCTATCTCTGGAGGGGATATTTTGAACTTGATAATTCACATTTATCCCTTCCAAAGAGCTAAATAACAGCAAGACTGCTAAAAAAAACCTCATCCGTTGTACTTGGTTGGAGAAGATGACATATTCGACTATTGTGAAATCATTTTTTCAAATGCTTGATCAGTCAGATCCCCATTCTTCATGATAGCCTGTATAGCTTCCCGATCTTTTGTATATTGTTTTTTGAGCTCTTTAGTCTCCTCATCTTCTAAAACAGCGCAAAAATGTAAAGGCATTATAGAAGCAAACTCTTCATACTCGCTGAAATTATTGAACTTTTCATTGATTGCTTTGAGTCTCATTTCAAGCTCATTACCAGTGGCTAGAAGCCCTTTCCGATCATTAATGGCTTTTCGAATTTCATACCTTTCTTGATATAGCATTGAATTTTTTACGCCGTAGCCTAGCATAATCCCGAGTAGACCAAGATTACCATGGATAGCCTGGGCAAGTGAGAGCTCTCTAGATTCAATCTTTTTTAAAAAAAATTCTGGTTCAAAGGAAGAACCGAGTTTTTCTTTAAAAATGCTTTGGTGCTTATGCAAGAGAGCAAGCATATTCTTTTTGTGAATGAGCACAAAGACAAGACAGTCAAAAAGATCTTCTTCTTTGTCCAAGAGAATAAATTCGTTGAAGGCGAATTCTTGTTTATATGCATACCAAGCCTTCAGAGCACTCTTTGTCTTGAAAAGACGTTCTTCAGCATGCATACGTCGATATACAGGAACATCAGGCAACCACAAACAGATGTCTGCCAGTGCCATTGGCTTAGAACCAAAAACTACGTATGAAAAATCGTGTTCAGTAAGCAAATACGTGTATAAATATTTGATTTTTTTGAATTCGCTTTTTGGAATTTCTTTAATTGAAGCATTAGCCAGAAAAGAAGTGCAAGCGAATAGAAGAAAGAGAAAAAATTTCATGAAATGGCCATATCAAGGCCATTTCATATCAGAAAGCGAAACTCATTTGCAATAATGAGGACTATCTGGATCGTACCAACGTTGGCAAATAGGGCACCAAACAAATTGACGTTTCATTTCTTCTCCAGGAACAAATACCCCTTTTTCATTAGCGCAAAGCATATTTACTGCAAACATTTGCCCTTCCAATGAAACAAAAATCCCTGTTGGCGAAACATAAACGCCACCTGCTGGGACATAATAGTTTTCGCTTATATACGATTCGTCATATTGCAGATTGAGCTGTTGTGCGGCGAAGCATTGAGTCGTCATTGCTAATAAGACTAGAAAGAACGCTATGTATTGGTTGTAAGTTCTCATAAAACCCTCGAATAAACGTAAAAAATTTACTGTGTATAAGCACTTTAAATAAATTGAAAATTTAAGTGAATATTAAGAAATTTTTTGGATTTCTTAGGTATGTTTATATGTGCTTTCTCATACTTTTGAATTAGCACTTCGTATTTGCCAACCTACGTGCTAGAATTTGCAAGACAAGATTGCTTTTTGGATGAAACATGACAAGCAAAACTATGGACAATGTCTTTCAGGCTTCCGAGGCGCCATTTTTGACCGCCGAATTGCTCTGCAAAGAGTTAGCCGTATTGAATCCAGGCTGTTTTGAAGAAGGAGAACATTTCAGGCAAGCTGCGGCCCAACTTGGTAAGGATATTTCTTTCTTTCAGAATCAAATAGAGAACATGCCTATTATCAGCTTAGTCGTTTTATGGATTAAGGCTGTTGCAACTCTTCCGTTCTGTGGAGTACGCAAAATTAACCTAATGGCCGAGCTTTTGAAATCTGTATTGGCTTTAAAAAGAAATGAAAAGCTCTTAAGATTAAGAGAGTTTCCAAGTCATGAAATCGTATTAAATGCGATTCGCTGTCATGCAGCATGGTTTGTTGAACAAAAAGAAGATATTGTTCAATTGTACATTGAATTCAGCCAATGGCTCTCAAAACATACGTACGGTTTTATCAAGGCTGCCGAAGATAAAGATAGGCTCATATCAGAGCATAGGAAAATATCTTTTGAAAAATACATTCAGCTTATTTCAAATCTGGAGCCGAGGGAGCGTTTGCTTGTTAAGATCTTCTACCTAGGCAAGTCTCCTACAAGAGAAGAAATTTTCGCTTTGAAGCTAGAGGATGTGAACTTTAAAGAGCAATACATCATATTTCCCACACGAAAAGTTTATTATCCAGTCCATGTGTTTGAAGATGTGCATTATCTCGTTGGTGAAAGAAAAAATGGTTTTCTCTTTTCAAGCAAAAAAGGGGAGCGTCTAAGCTTTTCTGTTCCATATCGCAAGTTTAAACGAATGCTTGAAGAGTTAAAAATGGATTCCTCTTTGACTTTCAATGATCTTTCTGAAGATTCTTAGTTTATTAGCATCAAATATGTTATGTTTTGCTGTTTAAAAAAGCTCCATATTGGTGCAAAAAGTGTTTCTTTTTATTCGAGCGTTAATTTATATTTTTTCTTGTTACCAATCTTCGGAAGTTATGTCAGCGAATAAGGAGAAATATGCAAATGATCGACAAACTGATGCCGCTACGCGAGTATTGCCGACAGAACAAATGGCCAAGGTTGCCGCAATGGCATCATTGGATTTATCGTAGAAATCCTGTTGCTCTTAAGTGTGTAAAAAGGATAGGCGGTCGCTATATGATCGACCTAGAAGCCTTAAAGAACTACATAGAAGGGGCAACTTTGGATGAAACAAGCGAATGAAGAGGGGAGAAAAATCCCCTTTTTTTTTATTCCTATCCCAAATTTTTTGTTCGAGGGAGAATATTTCAAAGACGCCGGATACTTTCGGTTTCTATGTTTTGCTTTTTCGCGCACGGCCTTCGAAGCTAAAGCGACAATTTTTAACGGCCAGACAATTTTTCTTGATCCACTTGAGTTCATATTTGGTAGAAACAAGTGGGCGGAATATCTCGAAATCGCCCCTTCAGATGTCCGTAGGTACATCTGCCAGCTAAACCGCCAGCAAATTGTCAGCAAAGTGGCCAGCAAATCAACCAGCAAATTAAGTGTTTTCAAGTGGGTATCCGCCCGTTTTCTAACTAATTTCAGCCAGCAAATCAACCAGAAAACTGCCAGCCAACTGCCATCAAAACCGCCACAGATTAAGAATATAAGAAATAAGAAAGAAGAGCAGCAGCAGCTAAAAGTATTTAAGACCAGTCAAATTTTGGTTAGCGAAAAGTTGACTGTCCAAGCTGCTTCTGCTTTGCCACGTTTGATTGGGAAAGCAAAAAGGATGTTAAATGCTTTACCTGAGCAGAAACGTGATGCTGTGATTGCACTTTTTCATATGCGCTCTAAAAGCCAGCTAATCGAGAATCCAGATGCATGGTTAATCAAATGCATTGAGGAAGATTGGCTGGAAGAAGAAAAATTGGAAGTTCCTAATGATGAAAAAAATCCATCGGATTTTGATTGCAATCGCGCATTTGCAAGCGAACTTGTTCGGAAGCTGGAAGGCCTTCCAGGCCTTCATATTTGCCTCAGGAATGATTTTTTGGAGCTTGGCAATATGAAATTACAAATCTGGCAGATTTTCTTTTGTGAGGCCCCTCAAGCATTTCAGTGCAAAGTTAAGTATATTTTGAGAGAGTTGGGCAATGGACACTTTGTGGATTAAAAATAGGGGCAATTTAGTTAACAAAAATCTGACAAATCTTACAAAGGCATAGCACTTTCTAGTTAGTGATTTAAGTAATGCTTTAAGCTTTGCTGTATGTTTTAGCTTGTAATAAAAAAAATCTCGCAAAAAAATATTATAAAATTGAAAAAAGAGAGGGGAATGAATCGACAGAATAAAATTAAACAGCTGAGACGACTTTTCAATGAGCTGGAAAACAATGGTTGGCAGGACAAAGAAAAAGCTAAAAATTTTTTAGATTTGGCACGAACAGTTCCAGGAATATACCAAATGGAAATTAATAAATATCTGGTGTCAGGGGTTAGGGTTGAGTTTGACCAACAGGGATATAGGAACTCAATGAACGGAAAACTATTATTAATTCAAGAAATTCCTTCTGAAATTTTAGGATCATGTTGTACATGTTATAAAGAAATAATGCAAAGCCTTGAAGGGCAGTGAATAAATGCATTATGGATACATCGAAAGTTCTAATGGGAAGCTAGGGGATGAGTGCTTAAAGGTAAAAACTTCTGAAGATTTAATTTTTTGTGCAACAGCACACCTTCTATGAGAGTTAAATATTGGTCATATTCAAAATTCACTGATTGTGTGCACGGTACACCAAAACTCAAAGCCTACACTGACGAGGAAGGGAGGGTATGCTTAGTTGGGCTAAAGCCCAAAAGAATTTGCTATTGGCTCGCGGAAGATGGATTGCGTTTCTTTCAGAATTTTATCGATTTTCCCTACGGCCTTGACGCCCTTCGCTGTTATTTTAATAATCTTTAGGTTGCTAAAATTCATGCTCTGACTTCTCCAATTTGAAGCGAAGAAAATGGTGTACATTTTGACAGGTTAGAAAACCAGTGGAGAAGTGTTGTGGCTTCAAGGTATCAATATGTTTTGTGTGTATTTTAAAGAAATACCCGGTAATCAACGTTAAAAATTTTACCAAGCTTCTGAGCCATTTTCTTGCCTACGGGACGCTTTCCATGTTCCATTTCACTGATATGATGGGGTAATGCACCTATTTTTTGTGCCAATTCTTTCTGGGTTAAGCCTGCCTTATGACGGCCACCTCGAATCAGCATACCCGTCTCTGTATACTTTGAAATCAAATCTCTAGACGCTTCACGCCAGGGAATATTATCCTCTTTCGTCTTGCCTGGCTGTTTAGTAGGGAGCGTTTTCGTGTGAGCCGACATAAAATATCTCCAAAATTTTTACTTTTTTATCTTCAACACACCAGCAAGCCACATAGGTGGGCTTGCCCTTCTTGATATGGCAGTGGTAAGCGTGTTTGGGAAGCTCCTTTCCCACTAAAGCACTAAAATTTGGCCAATTTTTCCTAATTGGTCCACATTGCTCCATTTCGCGCATGAGAAGGTTTATTTGCAATCTTACACTTTCAGGAAGCTTTTTTGCTTCCTTTTCAGCCGTTCTCGTAAGCGAAACTTTCCACACAATATCGTCATCGGTGTCATTCATGCGATGTCCTTGCGATACAAATGTATTACCAAAAAATGGTAATATTTGCAAGATTCACAGTTTGGGAAGATTGGAACTAAATGCCGCAATCCTAGAAGGGTTAAAAACAAAATTACTCTCTAAAAAAATTAAAAATGATAAACTTTCCCGGGTCAAATGTGGGCCATTACACTCGGGAATTTCGAATGAAATGGCAGCATTTTTGGTGATACATGTTTGTTGTCAGAGAAAAGTTTTCTCTCTGAAAATGGCAGGAAGTTTTGTACGATAATGTTTGGATGGGGGACTTAAAATCCTTTGGAGGTAACTCCGTGCGGGTTCGACTCCCGCTCCGAGCACATACTTTCTGAGAGGCTTAAGAATTTTTCTTAAGTCTTTTTTCATTCAACATGATTCACATAGTGTTAAAATAGTGCAAATGCTCTCAATCAATAGCAAAAAGACAGAAAATGTAATAAAGGCACTCAATTGTCAATAATGAGTGCTTTTGTTACATTTTTACTATGGGATTATCCAAATATCATTCTGCTTTGGCAGCGCTCTCGAAGAAACCCTACTTTAGGACAGCGGAGGCGCGTGCTTTAGGAATACCTGCGCGTATGCTAGCCTATTTTTGTGAACAAGGAGTTTTGGAAAGGATAGGACGGGGGATTTACAAAAGTGTGAGTGCTGATACAGGGTTCGATTTAGATGTTGAGGGTTTAGCTCTTACTGTTATGAGTATTCCTCATGGGGTGATCTGTTTAATTTCAGCGCTCTGCATCTATGAATTGACGGATGAAATGATGAGAGAATATTGGATCGCGATTCCAAACGAAGATAAGAGCCCAAAACGGCCACACACACGCATCATCCGTATGCGAAACGTGTCATTGGGTCAAACCTTAATGCAACTTGGAAAATGTGAACTAAAAATTTTTGACAGGGAAAGAACAATAGTAGATGCTTTTCGCTACCTTAGTCATGAAGTAGCTATTAAAGCGCTTCAAGAATATTTAAAACCTGTCAAAGATAGGAAACCTGATCTAGACAAATTGGCTATCTATGCCAAAACCTTAAGAGTAAAGATAACCCCCTATATTCTGGCGTTAACGACATGACCTCCGCTTTTGAACAATCCTTCAAGAAAAGGCTCCAAATAGTTGCCAAAGAACGTAACATGACCCCTGCTGAAGTATGGCAGAATGTAATTCATGAACGCTTTCTTGTCCGCCTTTGCCGCTCATCTCATCGCGATCATTTTATCCTTAAAGGGGGTGTGCTTTTAGCGAAGCATATTGATATTGGCAGAGAGACGAAAGATTTAGATTTTTCTGTTAGGAATATCCAATCAGACATCAATCAGCTCAGCAAAGCCATGGAGGGAATTGTTTCTCTCGATTTAAGTGATGGATTTATCTTTCGAGATATTCAAACAGAGCCGCTCGATCATTTTCATATGGAATATGCTGGAGCAAGGATTAAGATGCAGGCTTGTTTAGGCAAGGCTCGCCTGCCGCTTTTCATTGATCTGGGCTTTGGCGACCTGGTACCAGTAAAAGAAGAAAAGATTATGCTCTTGGCCTCTGCACAAGGCGCGCTTTTTGAAGATAACGTCCACCTTCCTTGTTATCCTATCGAATTTATTTTTGCAGAAAAATTGGAGACAGTCATTATTCGTGGAAGAGAAAATAGTCGTATGAAAGACTACCACGATCTTTATACCATGACGAAAGAAGGCATGGTGCTAAATAAAATGGGTGCAACGCAAGCCATTCATACTGTTTTCCAACATCGGCGCACTCCTCTCTCTATTCCTATTGATTTCGATCCTCTTGCCATCTCATCCTTGCAGCAATATTGGCATCGCTATCGTCAAACGACAATAGTGCCAAATCAGTTACCTGATTCTATTGATCAAGTGATAGAAGCTATCAATAAATGGTTAGAATAAGAGTGCAAAAGTATTTTTAGTGCACTGTTTTGCACTCTTTCTGTCATAAATACTCGCTCTTATTTACTTTTAGGCATGATTTTTCCTGGTTATTCAGGAGATTACGAATCCCTTGGAGGCAACTCCGTGCGGGTTCGACTCTCGTTCCGAACATACTAATTCTAAATGATTTGCACTCAATTTCTCAGAGTGCTTTTTTTGCCTTCCATTGGCACACAGTTGACACATTTCAGGATGAGAATCTATGAGAATTTGAGATGCTCTAGGATAGTATTTTGTGCTATACTTCGCTTGGCCATAAGGAGTTAAATTATGAAAGAGAAAGTAAATATACAGGAAAAATTTAAATTATTCGATGCGTATTGGACTCCTAAAATTCTTGGAGAAGTAAATGATGCATTTGTCAAAGTGTTTAAGGCAAAAGGAGAGTTTGTTTGGCATAGCCATGAAAATGAGGACGAATTTTTCTTGGTAGTCAATGGACAACTAAGAATCAAATTAAGAGACAGGGAAATTGTTCTAAACCCAGGGGAATTTTTCATTGTGCCTAAAGGCATCGAACATTTGCCTTATGCTCCAGAAGAAGCACATGTGCTTTTATTTGAACCCAAAGAAGTGATTAATACAGGAAATACACCATCAGATAAAACAGTGGAAAATCCTGAGTGGATTTGAAGCCAGTTGCCCGCCACTGTGAACCGCTATCTTGCCGCCTTGTCAAAGGCATTTACCATATGCATTCGTGAATACGGCCTGCTGAAGGAGAACCAGTACTACTCATCACACGGCCTCCCGAGTCAAGCACTGGCGTTAGAAGCGCGAAAGTTCGTCAATGAGAGCCGCCTTTGGCGCCTTTTTTCAACAAAATTAGAAAAGCCTTACTATTTTCTTGGCTTTACCAAATATATTTGGTAAAATGATGGCAGCAAAGAGAGCACAATGCCTATAAGTGGAAAAGACATGCGAAAGCTCTTTTTACATGCTGGGTATGTTATCGTGCCCGGTGGTAAAGGAAGCCACTGGAAACTCAGGAAAGGAAAGGTAAGAAAACCGTCATCATTCCTGAGCACAAAGAGCTTAAAAAGGGACTTGAACATGCCCTTCGTAAAGTTTTAGAGGAAAGAGATTAATATGAAATATCACTTTAAAGTCCACGAAGAGGGTCAAGGTTTTTGGGCAGAATGTGTCGAGCTCAAGGGCTGTATTACACAAGCCGATTCCATTGAGGAATTGTGTGACAATATGTACGAGGTCTTAAATCTCTATATTGAGGAACCTGCTGATTCCAAGTATTTAGTCCCTCTTCCTGATCATTCTGTTAAAACATCAAAATCGGTTGTCGAAGTGCCAGTCGATCCACATGTCGCTTTTGCGTTTCTCGTCAGATACAACCGAATAAAGAATAAGCTGACCCAGCAAGAGGTTTCAGAAAGAATGGGATTCGACAAAGTCTATAGTTACCAAAGATTGGAATCTAAGCGCTGTAATCCAAGCCTGACGACTATTTCTAAAGTAAAAGAAGTGTTTCCTGATTTTTCATTGGACTTCGCTTTGAATACTTGAAAAAAAGGCCTTTCGGCTTCGCGAGCGAACCTTGCACTAGGTGTCCTCAATTCTTCCGATTTTAAAAGTTTTGGATTCTTTACCATAAAGTAAAAATATGCGACTAGAGTAACTAGAGTAACGATAGTACAAACCACAAAAAAAAGAGCTGCAAATGCGACGATCGATGTTGAAAAAGTTTGAATAATTGTTGAAGGATTAGTGAGTGGCAATGCGATTTTGAATAAGCCGTGACTGGCCGTTAGGTATTTCACGTGCTGCTTTTATGCAAGAAATCGAAATTTGAATAATGATACTAAGCCACAGAATGGTAATAGCACAGCTGATGCCAATTAGAGTATAGGCAGCTATTGCTGGCATAGCAATGACGGAACATGCACCTAATATTCCCAAAACTAAAGATGTTATCGATATCAAAGTATCAAAAGTGGAGCTAAGCAAAACTACAGAGAAAAACCCAGCAAAGCAAAGAATGCCTCTAAAAAAATTCTCAATAAAGCTTCGTCTGTCCTCTTCAGGATCGGGTTTTCTTGGGCAAATTGTATAGGAATGAAGAAAAAGTGGTGCGCACATATTCAACAATGTGTTTTTTTTAAAAAAGAATAATTATTTTATCAGATTATTACTTTTTTATCAAATCGTAAACAAAATCATGAAAGAAATCCAAAATTGAGCTGCTGAAGACAGCGTTTGTGGTTAGCCGTGGATGACCACAGGGAATCCATGGAAATGAGGATGTCTGGGTCAAATGAATCGCGCATGCGGCGATTCAAATGCTCAAAATGATCATTTTAAATAGAATGCTTGTCGTTATGACTGGTTCTCATCTCGTATATTTCTTTCATCTCATTTGGTCAAAAAAAGAGAGGCGCAATTCCATTCTCCCCAAAATGGAAGAACGTCTCTACATACATTAGAGGAATCATGCGTAAACAAGGCAACCTCAAAATAGTGCTGATTCTATCTGTTGTATTTTGAAAAAATCTTTTGTTTTTTTCAGCGCCGCTTCCTCATCAAAGTCTTTACAGGTGTAGATGACACAGGACAGAAATTTTTTACCTGACCACACATATAGGGAAATGCCCGAATCAATGAGAGGAACGAAGGCATCATAGCCTTGATTTTCTTCTTTTCCCATCCCCGCGGGAGAAAAAATGATGGGTTTGCCATACATCCTCAAATTTAATATGGAGCAGATTTCTGTAAAAAAAATTTCAATGATTTTTTCATCCACCTTGGATGCATAATATCCCTCAATGATGAACCTCTTTCTAGTAATATCTGGTGCTAAATCTTTCATGGTTTAACCCTGTCTGTTTTATGTGTAGCATAGATTCTTTTACCATTTTCATGTGAAGTAAGAGATGATGTTTGTGAACAAGATGGAAAATCCTCATAAGAGAACAAGCTGATAAGATAGATAATAACCATAAAACAAGCGACTTATGAATTTTATACACTCTTATTAAAGGAGTTTGTTTTTCACTCTATTGTTTATTGCTACATGTTTTTCACTATGTGCGGAAAGTGGTGATTATTTTTCCAATCCAAGCATTTATCCTGAAGAGAAGCTTTCGAAGGAGTTGAATGAAAAAACTTTAGATATGTGCTGGCATTTTGGAAATGAAAGTCATTTTGTGCCCTTCGTACAAATTGTTATTAAAGATTTCAATTTATGGGCTGTATTAAAAAAAGTTTTAGCTATTTATGCGCGAAATGCAGGTTTCTTATATACATCTCGGGATAGCTATGGGTTTATGAATATGAACAAAGTACAGGCTTCTTCATCCGATACATTATTTGTAAGACTTTCTCCAGGATTAGAAAGTCCTGAAGATATAAGAAAATAGGTAAAATTTTTTGAAACACTTCAAAAAATACTCGAAGTTTCAGATTTTCAAGATATTGAAGGCATTACGAAACAATTAGAAAAAAGTTTCCCTGAAACGCTTTGAGGATGTGAAATGGTATCCCCCATTACTTCTATTTTTCAAGATATTGAAGGCATTACGAAACAATTAGAAAAAAGTTTCCCTGAAACGCTTTGAGGATGTGAAATGGTATCCCCCATTACTTCTATCGTTTAAGCTTCTACATACATTTATCAGCAAACTGAGTGCTAAAACATTTTTTATGCTAGGGAAGAAGTGTGCAAGAGCTTTGCGACTGTGCGCAATGTGGGATTAGAACCATGAGATAATGCATGATACACTGTTGAGGAAGGAATATTGCCTTGCCGGGCTATTTCTCCTTTACCAGTGGCCATCAAATAGCCATCCAGGATATCAGCGCAGCATCGATATGGTTGTCTTGTAGAGCCTGAAAGAATGCTTTGGCAACGAAATTGGGATCTCGTAGCTTTTTTGCAGGATCAAACTTTTTAGTCTTTATCGTTTTTTTGAGAATGACGATCGGCATATCATCCAAACATAGCTCGCGATTTTTTAGTGCAGAGGATTTCTTCAGTGGGTCAATTGGGGGTCAGTACTGCTGATGATTTTGGGGAATTTAGCTTAATAAAAGGGCGCAGCCTTATTGCTTCAAATTTTTAAGTCCTTGAATGATTAGATCTCCGAGCTGAGACAATTGTGTGAGAGTTTGATTGATTAACGCATGTCCAGCATCAAGATTATTATTAAAATAGGCATCGGCCAACTGTGCCTCCAACTTCACATGTTCTGTCATCATGGCTCTCCACTGTGTATCTGGAATTGACGGAAACCATTTACTAAAAAGGTCACCGATTTGGTTGCCATTTTGTAAAGCTTGTTGAGTGATCCGATCGGTGGGCTGATGTTGTTTCACAGCGCTGATATATTCTCCTCCAAGCTTGATATGATCATCGAACAAGGGCTCAAAGTCTTTACCAGCATGAGGGCCTAGAAAAGAAGTGAAAAAAGAGGCTAAATCGCGAGCATTGCTGAGGAGTTGTCGTTTTATGGGATCTATTGGCTTATCATAATAAGCAGCTTCGACCACTTGGCTGAGTAATGTACCATGCGACTTTAATAAATTTTGGAGAGTATTCTCCCATCCATTTTGAGCAGAGAGGTTCTGCATGGGTTGAGCAGCCAATGAGGTTGAAAAAAAATTGAATTGCGTTGTCGAAGCCAAAAAAAATAAAACACAAATCATTCTCAGCATAGTCCACCTTTAAAAAGTAATTTTTTTCATTTATTCAGGTAAATCATTTTTTTACAACTTTCACAATCAAAAGTTGCGTTCCCAGTAACGCAGCTTGCGACATTCTTGGATGAATGTGGGAATATTTTTATCTGATAATTCCAAGCAGCCTGCATCCAGTTTTGCATGGATTCCCGCTGCTTCTAAAAGTGGCAAGGCTGCAGTGGTGTAAGCGATATATTTTTGATGAAAGAAAGCATCAAAAACAAACTGAAGCGCTGCAGCATTTTTAATCAGGGGTTGCACACCCTCGGATGTAGGCAAGAGGGCAATAGCATCGTAAAGTACAGAGGGACCGCCACCAATTTTTTGCCCAGCTGCTAGCCGTTTATTGTGGCTGGTTTCCACACCTTCAATGGTGGGAGCGATGATTTCTAGCATTGCTCCTTCATCTTCTAGTTGTTTTTTTAAATGGGTGATTAAACCATCTTCTACACCATCAGTAACTAGCATACCCACTTTCCGTCCTGCAAATGTTTTAGGACCATTTAGAGCAATACTCAAAGCTTTTGAAGGTTTTAAATCTTTTCTCGTTGCGACTTCAGCAGGATAAGGAGGAATTTTTTCTCTAAGACCAAGGCCAAGAACCACTTTTTCTGTCAAATTTTCGTCTATATGAGGCAAATGTGAAACAACCCTTTTTCTAATTGAAGAGTTTTCTACTTTGCTTAATTCAAAAATGAGTGCCTGAGCGATATGCTCTTGTTCAAACTGAGTTTGGCTCATATAAAATTGTCGAGCTTGGCTGTAATGGTCTGCGAAACTTTTTGAGCGTTCGCGTACTTTTCTTCCGTTTTCTTCTGAGGAGAAAGAACGAAATCCAGCTTGAGAAGATTCGCGCGGACCACCTTCTTTCCCTCCCAGAGAATTAGGTTCGTAGTTGATTCTTCCTTTGGGATTTGTCATTGCCATATGGCCATCTTGTTGAAAATGGTGGAATGGACATTTAGGCGCATTGATTGGAATATGAGTAAAATTAGGTCCCCCTAGGCGTTTCAATTGCGTATCAAGATAGGAAAAATTGCGCCCTTGTAATAAAGGATCATTTGTGAAATCAATGCCCGGTACAATGTTTGCGGTGCAAAAAGCGACCTGTTCAGTTTCTGCAAAAAAATTATCGACACAACGATTAAGCACCAAACGGCCGACCTTGCGAAGAGGAATTTCCTCTTCGGGAATAATTTTTGTTGCATCCAATACATCAAATGCGAAGGAGTCAGCAAATGCGTCATCGAAAAGCTGCACTCCTAATTCCCATTCTGGAAATTGACCTGCCTGTATAGCAGACCATAAATCGCGACGATGAAAATCGGGATCTGCACCATTGATTTTCACTGCTTCATCCCATAAAACAGATTGAAGGCCGAGTTTTGGCTTCCAGTGAAATTTAACATAAGTGGATTTGCCCTCTTTGTTTATGAAACGAAAAGTATGTACGCCAAAACCTTCCATAAATCTGAAAGAGCGTGGGATAGCACGGTCAGACATGATCCACATGATCATATGCATGCTTTCTGGCATCAGTGAAACGAAATCCCAAAAATTATCATGTGCGGTTTGTGCCTGAGGAAATTCTCTATCGGGCTCTGCTTTAGCTGCGTGAATAAGATCAGGGAACTTAATGGCATCTTGGATAAAAAAAACGGGGATATTATTTCCTACGATGTCCCAGTTCCCTTGTTGAGTATATAATTTTACCGCAAATCCGCGTACATCGCGTACAAGGTCGGAAGAGCCTTTGTTCCCAGCCACTGTGGAAAATCGAACAAATGCTGGCGTTTTTTCACCAGCTCTTTGGAAAAGATCGGCCGAAGTGATATCGGATAAGGATTCATATGTTTCGAAAAAACCGTGAGCTCCATACCCTCTTGCATGAACGACTCTCTCTGGGATACGTTCATGATCAAAATGGAACAGTTTTTCTCGAAAGTGAAAGTCTTCAAGGGCTGTTGGTCCACGAATGCCTATTTTAAGTGAGTTTTGATCATCGGAGACCGGAATGCCCTGTTGGGTTGTTAAAATGGGTGTATCTCCAGCTGCGATCTGATGAAGCTCACCTCCCATACCCTTGATTTCATTGCTTGTCTTATTTTCACTTTGCATTTGGACTGCCTCCGATTAAGAATGACACTGGATTAACATATAAAAATTTATTTAACAATCTTTGCTTTCTCAAAAAAAATAGCTATCAAAACAGCATCTGAAACAGTTTGGAGGATGGACAACACCATAACGATGATGAAACATTTTTTCTGTTTCTGAGGCGCGCTTGCACCCTTGAATTTTTTTTATATTAAGATCGAATCATGAATAAAACTCATTTGACAAAACTGTATCTTTTTTCTAGAAACAAGACAGTTTAAATGAATCAAAGGGAGTATCTTCATGACTGTTATCCATAATCGGTTTGCACAGGTTAACACTCATCGTATTTTCTATCGTGAAGCTGGAAATCCTCAATCACCTACGGTATTACTACTGCACGGATTCCCCACTTCATCGCATATGTTTCGTCGATTGATCCCATTGCTGTGTGATCAATATCATGTTGTTGCCCCAGATTTTTTAGGTTTTGGATTTTCAGATGCTCCTTCAAATAGTGTATTCAAATACACTTTCGAAAATCTTGCTGAGATCGTTGCGCAATTTACTCAGGTGATTCAGTTGAAAGAATATGCCCTTTACATATTCGATTATGGTGCACCCATTGGCTTGCGCTTGGCTCTTAAGCATCCCAACAAAATCGCTGCCATCATCTCTCAAAATGGAAACGCGTATATTGAAGGATTGAGTCAAGGATGGAATCCCATTCAAAAATATTGGAAAGAAAAAACATCAGAAGCTAGAACTGCTCTTAGGGATTTTCTAAAACCAGAGAGTATCAAGCAGCAATATACTTATGGAGTATCGGATGAAACGTTAATTGAGCCTGAAAGCTACACTCTTGACTCAACTTTTTTAGCACGAACTGGAAATGATGAAATTCAACTCGACTTGTTTCTTGATTATGCAAGTAATGTCGATCTTTATCCCAAATTTCAAGAGTATTTTCGCAGAAATAAACCTCCTCTACTCGCTGTTTGGGGAAAAAATGATCCATTTTTTTTGCCAAAAGGTGCTGAAAGCTACACAAGAGATATTCCTAATGCTCAAGTGATTTTTTATGACACAGGTCACTTTGCTTTAGAAACACATGTGAATGAAATGATCCACCCTATTCGCTCATTCTTAACTCAGCACTTTACCACTAAGATATTTCATTAGAACAATAGTGAACTCCCAATTAGCTCAACTATTAAACATAAGATCCTAATACTTAAAGAAAAAAAAGTTGACAAATGGCCAAAATCCTGACACTATAGTCTAAGGAGAGGAAAGGTCATGGGAAAAAAATTTGAAGGCAAAGTTGCAATCATCACTGGAGCTTCCAAAGGAATTGGAGCTGCTATTGCCACACATTTTGCTTCTGAAGGAGCAGCAGTTGTCGTCAATTATTCAAAAAGCAAAACAGAGGCCGACCATATTGTGGAACAGATCCAAAGCAAAGGCGGAAAAGCGATAGCTGTACAAGCAAACATGTCTCAACCACAAGAGATTAAAGGTCTATTTTCTGAAACGATTAAACAATTTGGCAAAGTGGATATTATTGTGAATAACGCTGGGGTCTATGAGTTCAAAGCGCTTGAAGAGGTTACTCTTGACCACTTTCGGCATCTTTTCGATCTCAATGTATTGGGTTTATTGCTTGTCTGCCAAGAAGCTGCCAAGCATTTACAGGCAGGAGGCAACATTGTCAACATCAGCTCTATTGCTAGTAAAAAAGCAGAACCCAATACCGTCGTCTATAGCGCAACCAAAGCCGCGGTGGATTCCATTACAAGTGTGTTGGCAAAAGAATTGGGAGAGCGTAAGATTCGGATCAATTCGATTAATCCTGGCATTGTAGAAACTGAAGGATTGCATGCTGCAGGGATCGTTGAAAGTGATTTTCGTAAGCAAACAGAAAAACTCATTCCTTTGGGAAGGATCGGCAAGCCACAAGACATTGCGCCTGCTGTTCTCTTTTTTGCGTCTGATGAAGCTTCCTGGATCTCTGGAGAAACTCTTGTCATATCTGGTGGCCTAAGGTAAAAAAATATGGCGTAAGCAGCCTCTACCTTTCAATAGAGGCTGCTGTGCATTAAGCCAACTTGAACTTGAGCTTTTCTTGTACTAAAGGGATCACTATGTCGAATAAATATGACGTAGGGTTTTCCAAAATGTACGACCTGTTTTTTGCTGTTGAATCATGATACATTCTGATGGGCAAACAACAAATGTAGAAAGGATGTCGGCACCTGTTGCTGCGAAAGCATAACTGCTACCGATATTGATCAAAATACCATGAGCAGCCGTTTGAATAGCCACTGTGGTACAAAGCTTGCAGCACACCCTCCAATCCCTCGATACCAAACGCGTGGGTTTATTACGAAGCCTTTGCCGTAAGTAATAGGTATTCCTTTTTGTGTAGCTCGATTTTGGCTCACATATTTAAAATAACTCATCTGTTTTATATATAGGAAAAAAACATCTTAGAGAAAGCAGTGCTTATCAGAGGCAGTTATTATTGAGATTTTGACAATTGCGTCCAATCATAGCGCTCTGAAAGTGATTCTCCTGTTTGAGGGTGTAAATATGTGACACCAAAACCCATTCGATCTTTTTTAAATACGTTTTCAACAATAGATCTTATCTCTTCTGACATGTGACCTTGCTCATCTAAAAGTCCTAATTCATGTAGGATGTTTAGTGAAGTTTTTCCGCCCCCATTGGGAATGATTCCTAAACTATAAGCAGAATCTTTCGCTTTACTATAAAGATCAAATTCTACGAAAAAAGCACAAGGATTTTTTTGTAAATGATCCAGAGCTCGCATTGTAGTTTTAAAGGCTTCTTGTGACACTGTGCGGTTGTCATGTAACACAACTGGCGGGATTTCTACTACGATTTGTGTTTCTTGTACTTCTTCTTCAGATTCTTCGTCTATGGGCAACTGTGCTCTATCTGAAGGCCAAAATATTTGTCCCATACCAGTGATGAAGTGCATAGCATAAGCTCCTTTTATTTAAAAAATAATGCACAACTTTTGCCATAAGAGTCACATTTGTTCAAGAATTAGTTAAGAGTTTAAAATCGGTCTAAAATCATTTTTTTTCTTGTATAAATAGTAAAAGTTTCTTTACATTTTCTTCATATTAAAAAATGTTATGATAAATGGGTAAAATTACATTTCTTCCCAATGATATCATTGTGAAGATCTTTTCTCTTCTGGATCTTAGGACTTTGATGCAGGTTTCGGCTACCTGTAAACAATTTCAGAAAATCACAGAGACGGCTTCGCTGTTGTGGCGGATATCCTTTGCTCAGCCAGCGATGAGGCGGCTCGGCATGCCCATCTCAAGCGAGGGGCAGGTAGACTGTGGCTATTGGAAAAAGAAAGCCGTAGAGTGTTTCCGCTTAGAAAGGCTATTGCATACTCATGAATGCGCAGGAAGCTATCCGATAGAACTTAAAATCAAAAAAGCTTGGTGGAAAAAGTCTGTCTCTACTCAATATCTCATCAAAGAAATTCATGCATTCAACGGCAAACTCATCGTTGTATGGCCTCATCACATTGAACTACGGGATACAAATACCTTTAACACAGAAAAATCTCTCTCCCTTCAAAAGTTTCATGATAAATTCAAAACGGGGTACATTCAAACAAAGGAACCAAGAGTTAAAATTGGACTGGATTCAGTAGAAAATGTGTTCAAGAAAACCGTTTATTCCTATCTAGAAGCTCCTTTTCTTGTGGTAGCTGGACAAGCACATAAACAACCTAAAACTAGAGTCGTTGATTTAAACAAATTTAAAATATGCAACTCTTTTCTAGGAGCAGAGCCTATACATCTTTTTTCAGGGGTTGTCACTCTTTTACAACCAAGTAATACCTTTAACATTTTGTTTTACGATCTAAAACAGCAAGCTGTTCTCCAACAACACATAGTTTCAGAAATTCCATCAAGGAAAGTATCCTATCTTCATTGGAAAACATCCCAACATCTATGGCTCTACGTTGTTGATAACACCAAAACACCCTCAAACACTCCTCCTTTTTTTACAAAAATCAACTATTCTACTCGCGTTGTATCCACATGTACGCTCGATACGCAAAATTTCAAAATTAGGCCATCGGCTCTTAGTGAATTTATCGAAATATGTGAAAGTGAAGAGGGTTCTCTCATTATCTGCAGGAAAGAATATAACGCAGCTTTTGGAAGATATTCTTATCTCGTCGATGTACATGCTGCAGATGGGACCTTCCTTAAGAATATGATGAGGACGGAGTTCGGAATTTCCCATCTTTCTTTATCCAATCAAACAGTTTTAGGGACGCTATACTCACTTGGAGCTTCTATGTTATGGAAGTGTAAAGTAGATGTGAAAAAAGAGTTCGGAGACATGAAAGAGGAGTGCATCCACCTTGGAAAGGAGTCTATTGTTTCTTTAAAGCATATCGGCAACTATGCGATTGTATCTTTTACGCAGCAAGCGGTTGAAAATAAATATGCAAGCTCTAAAAGCAAATTGGTAATCTGGGATGTAGAATCAAAATCTAGCATTAGCCACTTTGAGCATTGTGGCAGGGGATTTACTCAATTCGTTCTGACCGAAGAGGCATTGATCGGCTTACAAGAACAAGAACAGTTCGATTGGCTGAGTTTAGAATGGTATCGCCGTGACTCTATTCTTTGGAATTTTCGAAGTGTGCCATTCATTAAAGAAAAAGAATCGAAAACATAGGGCAGTTATTAAAAATCTTTAAGAAAATCTGAAAAAAAATTAGCATGATCTTAAAATTTTAGTTATTATAGAGAATGGACATGGCTGTCTACAATAACACAGGTTATACACCCTTAAATCAGAATGAAATTACGTCCCCAATAGAGCCACAATATCCTAATCCTAAATCTGATGCCTACTGGAAAAAAGATAGTGTCTCAAAAGCGGTGAGCATAGAAAAGCCCATTATCCCTACTGAATCGCTACTTAATCTTCAAAATGCCTTAATCCCACTATTTGATTTGGATGCTATTGATCAGATGAGTGGACCGGCAAGAGCAGAACATGTGCAAAAGTTTATGGAAACATTAGAAGATATCGGTTTTGCAGCTGTAAAGGCTGAGTCTTTGACGCCGTTGATTGCCCATGTTGAAGAAGTCATGCAGGCCTACTTCAATCGCTCTTTGGAAGAGAAAATGCAAGATTGGAATGAAAACAATTCTTTAGGGTACTCTCAGAGAGGGAGAGAGACAGCCGCTGGCTCTCAAGTGGCTGATTTAAAAGAGACCTTCTTTGTGCCTCCAGGATTTACTAAGTGGCCAAAAGAGATGCCTCAATTTGAAAAGGCTATAGAACCGTACCGTCAAAGGTTAATGGAAATTGCAGTGCAAGTGATGCGCATCATCGCAGAGGGTGTCAATGAGCCTTCTGAAGATGTGGCTGAAAGCATGCAAACAGCCTATAATTTATTGCGATTAGCTCACTATCCTGCACGAAAAAATGGCGACGATCTTAATGCCGTATGGGCGGCACCTCACGAAGACTTAAATGCAATTACGCTTTTGCCTCCTTCTAAGGTGCCTGGCTTGCAGCTCATGACTAAACAAGGAGAGTGGAAGGCAGTGTCCGTCCCCGAAGGGTATCTGATTGTGAATACTGGTGAGCAACTGGAAAGAAAAACTGCAGGATATATCCGCGCTACCCGTCATCAAGTGTTAAATCCTGGAGGCCACTATGCTCAGCAAAGTCGATATGCAAGCATTTTTTTCGCTTCATGGCCTCCGGCATTTTCTCTATCCCCTTTCAAGAGCTGTAAAGAGCGTCTTTTCACCGACCCAAAGGTAAGTGATAAAGAGGCCTGTTTGCACAAGTTCAGCAATGTGAGTGTGCAAGATAACCTTGATTCTCGTTTGATTGAGATGGGAACAATCGCTAATCCATCTCAAGAAATGGTTGCCCGCCTGCGTGGTTTGGGATTATTACAACAGCCTCCCAAGGCATTGAGAGAGTTGTATCCCGGATATTTTTAAGCTGGATTTATACCGAGAAGCCTCTTGATTGATCGTGTAATCTCGGGAACTTTGGCGCGGTGAAAATGTAACTTTTTCAAGTTATTCTACTATATCTATAAATCTCCTACATCACACATTTCACGCACATGTCAGTGCCGAAAAGCTATTTCCATTTAAATTCGCATGTTTGAAGAAAATAAAAAACTAAATGTTGTTTCCCAACTCTTTGGTAGGCAAAAATTAAAAAAAAATATATATTTTTATCAATTCTTCATGAAGGGAGTCATGACTGAAATTTCTCTATTTGCTTGCAAGGATGCACTTATTCAGATTTTTTCTTTTTTAGACCGTCGTTCATTAGCCAAGACAGCGAGGGTCTGTAAAATTTTTCGGGATGTGATCTTTTCTTCCTCAAGTTTGTGGCCATCTTCGGAGACGCTAGAGGCAATGCGACGTTTAGGCATGTCTTTTTCTTTTCAGAAATTACCGGACCATCTCTGTCGTATTAAAGCCTTTGAATGCTACCGTTTAGAACATTTATTACAGACTGTGCAATGCACCGAGTTGCTGCAGGGTCTTGTCTTGTACAAGCGTGGATTTAGCTTCAACAAAAATCCAAAGGTTGAGTTGATTAAAGACATTCATTTCGACTCACAACACCGTCGGTTGATCGTTGTATGGCCTAAAAGGGTTGAGTGGCGAGATCCTGATACATTTTGTGTATTAAATTCCATGAAAATCAGCAAACCATGGAATCAATTTAAAACGGGTTATGCACAAATTGAAAAGCTCGGCATCACAGAGATTTTTTCTGCTTTTGAAAACCCTTATTACAAAACAAGGTGTTCTTTTTTTGAGGAGCCATTTCTAGTGATTGCAGGTGTTTCTCACAATCGACCTAAAAGCAAAGTGATCAATCTCACAACGCAAGAGAAGTTCACCTTCGATGCGGAGCTGTTAGATTTAAACAATGGAACAGCGATTTTTTTACATGCATCGGATCTTGTTGAAATTTCAATTTACGATTTAAATAAGAAAGTCTACTTTGCGCATCACTCTTTGCCAGAAATTCTAAGAAAAACTCTGAGTTATCAGTATTGGCGTACTGCCAAACATATTTGGGTGCATTGCGTTCTTACACCTAATTCTGCTTCAAAAGTTGCTCCCAGCTTCATGAAGATAGTTAGAAAAACCCATGCGATGACTCATTGTATATTAAATACTGAGCACTTTAAAGGACGTCGTCCACCCTCTTTGTATGAATTTAGCTACATCACGGAGGGAGAGGATGGCACGCTTTTCATTTGTCGACGCGGGGTAAGTGCCCATAAAACGCAATTTAGATATCTCCTTGAGATTTATACTGTAAATGGCTACTTCTTAGGAACTCTCTTTGAAACGCAACACGTTCTTACTCATTTTTCTTCACAAAATCAAAGATTATTATTTGTAGAACAGACTGAGAAAGTATCTATTTTATGGGTGTTTAATCTTGAAACTTACAAACTGAATCATTTAATGAATATGGAAGATAGGCTTATTTCTTTGACACATTTTGGAAACTATTTGTTGATAGGTAGCACGCGATTTGAAGGTAGTGATGAAAGCGAGGAGATAGCAAGCACTCTACGCATATGGGATTTAATCGCAGCGCAGGAAATCAATAGTATACGACATCGAGGATTGGGTTTTAGCCAGTTAGCTTTTACGGGTCATACACTCGTGGGCGTACAACATATCAGAGACGTGCCCAGCAAACAGACTGGGATGATGAGAGAGCGTGAGCATTATACTTCCATTCTTTGGAAATTCCAAAGAGAGGCTTATTCTGCTATATGAAAAGACACATTCCTGCCCTAACACCAAATCAGAGTTTTAGATTTTAAAAATTGCTTTAAAGATTAGATCTTAGCATGATGAAAGCAAAAGGAGCTTAAGCTATGTTGCAATGTATCGTTTGTACAATTCTTTTGCTTTGCTGTTTTTCGGGCTGTGGAAAAAAAGTTGGAAGTCGATTTTGCGAAAAAAATACTGCAGTCACAGAACTTCAAACCCCGCTTGAAACGGACATCCGTGATCAAAAAGCATAAGATCGTGCTCACTCTTATATAGTCGATTAAGTTTGAAATGATAATTTTGACCTACGTGAAAGCTTTCACGTAGGTCAAAATTATCATTTCAAACTTAATCGACTATATCATTGATCCAAATGTGCCTTTTTTAAATTGAATCAACTATAATTGGGCATTTCACATCATCATATTGTAATTCAGATGGTTCATGATCCAGATGGAGAAAACGATGATGATGAGGATAATGGAGATCGTAGAGGCGAAGACCACTAGATTCCATCGAGTTCCTTTTTCACTCAAGATGTTCAAGAAAAAGATGGATTGTACTGCAGCCTGAACCAAAGCAAGGCAGAGAAGCGTCGTAGTGGCTATCTGAGTGTTTAGGTGGAAAAATTCTGGATAGAGAACAATGAAAAAGGCAGCAATGGTCAAGATCAGCGATCCGACATAGCCAATGATCCGTGGTGTTAAAGCAGTATGCATATCAACCTCATCCCTTTTTCAAGTTATTCTAGAAGTCCCATCCCATAGACAACTGTGAAAATAAAAATCCACACGAAATCTAAAAAATGCCAAAAAAATGCCATGCGATAAATTTGAGAAATCCCAGAGTCGGTTAATGGTCGTAAGCCTATGCGGACCATAGCGACAATCATCCACAATAGGCCCACAGAAATGTGGAATCCATGTGTGCCGACCAATGTAAAAAAAGAGGAGAGGAACCCGCTCCGCTGCCAACTGTTTCCTTCGTGGGTCAATTTATAAAACTCTGAAATTTCAATATAGAGAAAAGCTAAACCGAGCGCACAAGTGGCAGCAAACCAGAAAATAGCTGGGACTTTTTGTGCTTTAAGGATAGAACGTGTACCTAAGGCACAAGTAAAGCTACTAGTCAACAGGATGAGAGTCTCTGCAACGACAGTGGATAATTGAAAAATGTCACTTCCAGAAGGTCCTCCAAAGGTATTATCACGTAGGACAATATAGCAGGCAAAAAGTACGGCGAAAATGACAAGATCTGTCATCAAATAGACCCAAAAGCCAAAAACTTTTGCATCTTCTTCTAGAACGTTCATCCCGTGACCCTCGCTTTTTCCATTTTCTCTACTTCCTCAGCTGTCAATTCATATTCCGTATGCTCGTCTAGGGAACGTAGGATGATACAAACGATCGAACCTACCAAGCCAACAATAGCGAGCCAGATGATTTGCCAAACAATCGCAAATCCAAATAAAAAGGCAAAAATGGAGATGTAAATTCCCATGCCCGTATTCTTAGGCATTTCAAAGTTTTCATATTTCTTCTCAGGTCTTTGATGACTTTTTTTCATTTCCCAAAAAGCATCAGGACTCTTCACAGAGGGAATTACCGCAAAATTGTAAAATGGTGGAGGCGAGGAAGTAAGCCATTCCAACGTTCTTCCATTCCATGGATCGCCTGTGGTATCTAAATTCTTTTTTCTTTCTTTAATACTCACAAAAAGCTGTTGTACTTGTGTGAGAACTCCTGCCACAATGATGACAAATCCTACTAAGGCTATGATGTAGAGCGGTTGCCAGCCTGTTGAAGCCTCATAATGATCAATTCGACGTGGTGTTCCTGCAAACCCTAAAAGGTAGAGGGGCATGAAAGCGACAAAAAATCCGATCAGCCATAGCCAAAAGGCACGCTTGCCCAGACGTTCATCGAGTTTAAATCCAAAAATCTTGGGAAACCAATATGTGGTGCCTGCGAAGATTCCAAAGAGAGCAACACCTACAATCATGGAATGGAAATGTGCAATCAGAAATAGGCTGTTATGCGTTTGAAAGTCTGCGGGAGGGGAAGCGAGCGTGAGCCCTCCCATACCACCAATCGTAAAGATGACAATAAAACCGATCGAATAACACATAGGGGAAGTAAAAATGACATTCCCCTTAAACATGGTTAAAATCAAATTGAAGACCAAAACTCCAGATGGGATTGCGATCAACATGGTCACAATTCCAAAAAAGGAATTCACATTAGCACCAGCGCCCATCGTAAAAAAGTGATGCAGCCATACCAAATACGAAAGGAGAGTGATGGATACGGCTGCACAGACCATAGAAACGTAGGAAAAGATCGCTTTTTGTGAAAAAGTGGAGACAATTTCGGCAAACATTCCAAAAGCGGGCAAGACTAAAATATAAACTTCTGGGTGTCCCCACATCCAGATGAGATTCCAATACATCATGAGGTTACCACCTGATCCCGTGGTAAAGAAATGCATTCCCATCACACGATCAAGCCAAAGCAAAAAAGTGGTAGCTGTTAAGACTGGAAATGCGGAGATAATCAAGATCATGCCGCACAATGAAAGCCAGACGAAAAGAGGGATTTTCATCAAGGTCATGCCAGGTGCGCGTTTTTTGATGATTGTCACTGTGAAATTAATGCCTGCAAGCAGGCTTCCCAATCCCGATAGTTGTAAGCTCCAAATTAAGTAGTCCACACCTGTGTGTGGGTTAAATTCTAGCTGTGAAAGTGGCGCCACTGCAAGCCAACCAGTATTTCCAAAATGCCCTCCGATGATGAAAAAGAAATTAATGAGCAGCCCGCCTGCTACTGTCAACCAGAAGCCAAGAGAGTTCATGAAAGGAAAAGCCAGATCGCGTGCACCAATTTGAAGAGGGACAATCCAATTCATGAGCCCAAAAAAGAATCCCATTGTCACAAAGAAGACCATGATGTCACCGTGAGAAGTAAAGATCTCTTGAAAATGGGTAGCTGTTAGATAGCCCTGAGAATCTGCTGCAATGGCCTGTTGAAGCCAGACCATGCCTGCATCCAACATGCCTCGAAAGAACATAATGGCGGCAAATATCATGTACATGGTGCCTATTTTTTTGGGGTCTGTGGAGGTGAGCCATTCTTTCCAGAGCCAGTCCCAGCGCTTGGTCTTTATCACAATCACAGCAATCGCAAGCAGTGACACTAACATAAAACAAGTTGCGCCAATCGTGTACCAGTGATGTGGCAGATCGTGAGCTGTAAGTTTGCCTAAGAAAAAATGTTTCATATTTTTGTGGGATGTTGCATGTATTTCATAACAATTGTGTTAAATAAATCCTCTTCGACATGTGAGTAGAGTGTGACAGGGTGGTCTATAGAAGGGTGAGAAAGCTCTGTGTAAATTTTTTCAGAAAGTCGCAACGGAGACCGCTTCATTTCTGCTACCCATTTTTCAAATTCTTCTTGAGAGGTTGATTTCGCTAAAAAGGTCATTCCTGCATACCCTTTTCCATTAATCTCTGCTGCTCTCCCTACATACTCTCCCGATCCGTCAGCCATGATATGTAGAGGGGTGACCATGCCGGTCATGGCATAAATCTGTCCGCTTAATTGTGGGAGCCAAAATGAATTCATGGGTGAACGGTCTGCTGTCAGCCTGAAATTAATGGGTGTACGCTCCGGAAAATGGATAAGATTGATTGCAGCGATGCCTTGTTCGGGATAAATAAAGAGCCATTTCCAATCAAGGGCGACTACTTGAATAGTGAGCGGTTTGACGTCACTTTTTATGGGTTTATAAGGATCTAGCTCATGCGTCGTTTTCCAGGTCAAGAAGATCATCACAGCAATGATAGGTAGAGGAATAAGCCAAATACTCATCTGTTTCAATAGGCTAGGAGGGTGCTCTTTTGCTAAGTTAGCCTTGGGATCTTTAGCACGGTATTTCCAAGCAATCATAAACAGAGCGATGAAAGTAGGAATCACCACGATCAGCATCAAGATGTAATTCGTTGTAATGACCCACAACTGGCTTAAAGCTATGGTTCCCTTAGGATGAGTAATCAATGTTTTTTCATGTTGTAGTACGTAAAAGATGGCAAGCAACCCCACTATCACTGCACATATGCCTAAAGAAAATTTAAATTGCTTCATGCGCCGGATTAAAATAAATATTTATAAATAAATCAACGCATAAATCGCAAAATTTCCGGAAAACTTTTTGAATAATTAAAAAAACACAATATATTAAATATATGCATATAGTATTTAACATTCAGAATTATGTTAAAGCCAGGAATGGAAGCGCTTAATAAATAAATATTTCATCGCCTGGACCAACATGCAATAGACAAGAAGAATAGGCACAAGCCAATAGAAGTAAGATGCAGGTAGCGGCTGCAAGCCAATGGAGGCCCCAAGCTGTGTAAAAGGAATCACGAGGCCGATTGCCATAATGAGCACAGTACTCAAGAAGAGCGCCATAGCAGGAAAGCTTTGCAAAAAGGGTACCTTTTCTGTACGGATCATATGCACAATTAAGGTTTGCGAAAACAACCCTTCAATGAACCATCCAGATTGGAAAAAAGAGGCAGTTGAGGGGCTATCTGCGCGGAAGAAAAACCAGAGAACCGCGAAGGTCACATAGTCGAAAATAGAGCTGATCGGTCCAATCCAAAACATAAAGCGAGCTAACCCTCTTGGATCCCATTTGCGAGGGATAGATAAAAAGGATTCATCCACTTTATCGAATGGGATCGCTAACTGAGATAGATCATAGAGCAGATTTTGTAGCAAGAGTTGCACAGGCATCAAAGGAAGAAAGGGGAGGAGAATGCTAGCCCCTAATATACTAAAGACATTTCCAAAATTCGAACTGATCGACATTTTGATGTATTTGATAATGTTGCCAAATGTCCGTCTTCCTTCTTTGACTCCCTTAGCCAGAAAGAGGAGGTTTTTTTCGAGCATAATAATGTCAGAGGATTCTTTTGCAATATCCACTGCGGTATCCACTGAAATGCCAAGATCTGCTTCATGCAATGCAGGAGCATCATTGATCCCATCTCCTAAATAGCCGACAGTATGCCCTTTCTTTTTGAGTAACACAATGACTCGAGATTTTTGCAAGGGTTCCATTTTAGCAAAAATTGTGGTGTTTTCGATGTGAGCACTAAGCTCTTCATCTGACATTTTTTGGATTTGTGGTCCTGTTAAAACGCCTTCGACCATTAAGTCCACCCAATCACAAATGCGTTGGGTGATCACTTCATTATCACCTGTCAATATTTTGACTTTGATATTCAGTAGATCTAATTGTTTGAGCGCAGCTGCGGTCGATGACTTTGGGGGATCAAGAAAGGCAAGAAAGCCAGCTAGGACAAGCTGAGATTCATCTTCGATGGTAAAGGTCTCTTTTTCCAGGGCTGAAACATCCTTATAAGCGACTGCAAGAATGCGCATGCCTTTATTGTTCAAGTCATCATGGAATTCTTGGATACTGTTGTACATGGAACTATCTAGAGGGATCACTTTTCCAGCATCGTTGTAACACGTGCACATAGGAAGGATAGTCCCCAGAGAGCCTTTACAGACTAAAATTTTTTCCTGCGCTTTCTTGACAACAACAGACATGCGTTTGCGTTTAAAATCGAAGGGGATTTCATCGAATTTTTCATAGTGGTCTATGTACTCTTGCTGCTTTTCTTCTGAAGCTTCCAAAACAGCCACATCCAAGAGGTTTTTTAAGCCTGTTTGAAAATAGCTGTTGAAAAAACCCAAGCGGAGCACTTCTTCATCGTCATCTCCCTGTAGATTGAGATGCTGTTCCAAAATGATGCGGTCTTGTGTCAAGGTTCCCGTCTTATCCGTACAGAGAATATTCATGGCTCCAAAATTTTGGATGCTATTGAGCTGCTTAACAATCACCTTATCTTTTGACATGTTGGTCGCCCCTTTAGCCAAATTAGCTGTGACGATCATGGGCAAAAGCTCAGGCGTCAAACCAACGGCTACAGAAAGTGCAAAAAGAAGCGCTTCAAACCAGTTTTGTTTATCCAATCCATTGATAATAAAGACTAAGGGTACCATGCAAAACATAATGCGTAATAGCAGCCAACTCACTTTATTGATCCCAATATCAAAACTCGTGGGCGGTCGGCACGAGATAATTTTTTTGGCCATCATACCGAAATAAGTGCTGCTTCCTGTGGAAATGATAACTGCTTTTGCGATGCCGCTGACCACATTTGTGCCCATGAGACAAATATTAGGGAGCTCAAGGGGATGAATTTTTTTCAAATTCATATTTTCAATATGGTTGTGCTTCTCAAGCGGCAATGATTCGCCCGTTAACGACGATTGGCTGACAAAAAAGTCTCGAGAAGAGAGGATGCGTACATCAGCCGGCAACATGTCACCAGCAGAAAGATGAATCACATCGCCTGGAACCAACTTTCTAAAGGGTACCTCTTTTGTATAGTTTGTTCCATCGTGCTGTCGATAGACAGTGGCTTTCGTGCTGATCAGTGCTTTTAATTTTGTTGCAGATTTATTTGAGCGGAATTCTTGGATAAAACGCATAAAAATACTGATAAAGACCATGACCAAAATGATGATCCCGCCACTGAAGTTTTTCAAAGCAAAGGAGAGAATGCTTAATGCTGTCAGCAAAAGCACAAACGGATTGTAGAGATTGCGGACAAAGAGTTGGTACCAGGTAGGTGGCTTTTCTGAGACAATTTCATTGATACCATAATGCTCCCTGAGCGTTTCAGCTTCTTCTTCTGTGAGTCCATTGATATGTGTGGAGAGAGTCGATAAAAGAAGATCGGTAGAAAGCGTTGCGAAGTTAACAAGGTGATCAAAAATGCCTTGGGAAACATCTGACATGCCTGAGGCACGTCTTTTGAGAGAAAAAAGATGAGCGGGAGCCCACTTCCCGTTATGCATAGTTCCTTTTCAAATGTATAGGTCGATTCAATGGATTATTTAAAATTTAATCGACTATAGGATAGGTTTATTGTTCGCAATGGCAAACCACTTCTATTTCTTCCTCACAGCACGTTTGTTTATTTTTAATCTTTTCCAAGGTTTTATTGACATCATAATTCACTGTTAAGCAAATGTAGGTACCATAGAGCAGAAGGGGCAAAAAGGACGCACAGGTTGCAAAGCCAGAAGCGATTGTAAGGAAGGCTATACCATTGATCATATTGATGAAGGCAGGCAGAGCCAACATGAAAGCAGCAGCACCGGCAAAGGCCGGTAAGGCAAATTTATAGGCGCAATTTTTTTCCACAGTCAAACGGTAAAAGACAGAACCAACAAAGCAAATGGGCATGCTGGCATATAAAGGTACACCTGGAATGAACATCAAGCCAACCATCATCACTGCACGGAATAAATGGTTAATAATAAGTGTGATTTTGTAAATCGTGGGATGCTTTTCTAAGAAGTTCCCCAAATAGGTTGTGGGTTTTTCGAAGATATTCCATCTATCGATGCATTCATGCAGTTTTATGGAGAGATCCATATGCTATTGCCTTTAAAATAATTTATTTAAGTTAAAAATTTTTTAAAACATAGCACTTGGGGTCATTTTTTTAAATGAATGAAAAAGAGTGCAATCAAATCAATTTGCTAACTAATTGGATGTATTAGTGTTTCGTTTTTTTATCCTGAAAGGTGAATTTTGGATCTTTGTAGGGACAGATTCCGGCTTTGAAGGCCCAACGAAATTCTATATCGCTGAAGTTGACCTTAAGGCAGTCGCCCTCTAAGCATAATCATAACCTGAGTTGTGATTTATCTCTTATTCGGGGATTTTTGAGTCTGGGCGAGAGAGAAAATTATTGTTTTCAGGTTTGTAAATAATTTTTTTTAATTAATCTCTCCTCTTGTACTTAATCCCCTATTAATATCAATAGATTATTATAGAATCATGAGCAGCGTGTACTTAGAAGATTCCCAGTCGAAAGGGATTATCCCGTTCTCCTTTGCAAAAGAGAAAAGCTTGCATTTGTGCAGCAAACATCCAACGGCCATTACCTCAATGGCAATCGGAATCATCCTGTCTTTGACTGGGATTTTTATTGTATTAGCAGCCTCGCAAGTGCTTCCTCATGGTGTAAATGCCATCAGTCAGTTCGGAATAGGAGGAAAGATAACAGGATATGTCCTATTAGGATGGGGCTTGTGCTGTTTAGGTTATGGTCTAGTTTGTAGAGCGCAGAAGAATAAAAAATATTTAAATCAGAAGAATGGTCCCCGTCCCCCCTTAATCCCTTCGGTAATTGAGGATGTTAAGCATACTGAAATGCCAGAGAAGCCGTCGGAGATAGCTGAAGAACTCCGCCATGAAAGGCATCGAGATTCTTCGCTAGGTAAGGATTGTGAAATGTATGTGCATGGCTCGCCTCAATCGGCCCTAAAAGGTCGAGATTGCAGCTTAGCGCAAGTTCAGGAAGAGTTTAGAGAAAGCCCAACTAACGTTCCTTCTTCCCAACCATCTGATAATCACTTTCAGCGGAATCCAGAAAACGTCCCTAAGATTGTTCCACCTTCTGAACAGATAGATAGAAATCTATTGGCTGATTCCCTATTCGAAAAAGCAAAGCAATACATAGATGATCCAACAATGCTCGCAAAAGCTGCCCATCCTGTGAGCGGGGCAAGTAGAGAGACCATTTATATCCCAAACGATTTACCAATAGTGATACGCGACTATAAAAACAAGCAAGGTAATCAACGTTTTTTTAAGATGAAAGAAGCGTATACACTTTGTGAGAAACTTCAGGCGGGCCATTTAGAGGTGCCTAAAGCCCGTTTATATGAGACATACTTGATTGAAGAAAAGTTGCCCAATCAACATGGCGCTGCAATCCCGGGCATGGCCTTCTATTTTGAAAATCATCACTTCTTTACCAAGGCAGTGCTAGAATTAACTGCCTTTTTATGCTATGCGAACGTCACTGACATAGTGGGCAATGATGGACACAAACTCAAAAACTTAAATATTTCTCTAATACCCCGGTTTGATAATTTGTTACTCTATTGCACCGAAGAAGATGATAAAAAAATCTATAAAATTGGCCTGATTGATTTGGAGACTTTAGATCTGACCTCTTTACCTCCAACCTTGTTGGATGTGAAAAATGCTATGTCGCAAACTATTCAGTTATTTCCTTACCATTTTGAAAAAATTATTGAGCTTGGAAAAACTTTCTGCCAATTATCTTCGGAAACCATTGAAGAATTGAGAAAGCTGTCCGAAAAAAGTCAAGAGCTCTATCAGATTGTATGCTCCGGTAATTTATCTTTTTATCAAAAAAATAATATAACTCCGCAAAATCAGCTGCTAGCACCTATTACAGAAAAACGGAAAGAGGAGATTAAAAAACAACTAAGTATGTCCTTTTCCAATCGAAAGTTTTTTAAAAATTCAGACGGTGTCACACGCCGTTTCGAGGAGGAAGCATTTCCACAATTGATTGCGCTTCTACAAAATAAATTGGTAAAGATTCACACCGTGCGTTGCGAAGACAAGCAGCTCCCGTTAAGTTATGGTGAGCTCATTGATAAAAGACTATTCGCAGGGCCATTCACACAGCAATTGTATAACCAAGTGGCCACGGCACCAACAAATGCATCGTTGCGCCAGACGCTTGATGAAATATGGACTGAAGATATGGAAATCGATATCGATTATTTCAAAGAAATTTTGGAACTTTTAGCGCAAGGTGGCGAGTTAGCTTTCTATAGACGCAAAGACGGTCACGATTTTTTGTTTTTCTAACTCAAAGTGTATCTTGTCGTTTACCATCAACTATATAGCAGTCCAAATTTAATCGGCTATATCAAAGAGCGATTTAAACATCTCTCAAGGACTTTCAAAGGAGCTGTTGAAACCTGCTGTAAACCAAGGGTAGGCAACGAAAAGGTCTGTTCCAAAACATGTTGCCCAGAAAGAGCAGCATGCGACACCTGATCTGTGAATACTATCCATGTGCAGCCACTGGGAAATTGGATTTCAGCTTGGTTTACTGAACGTTGATAATCATTGTCTTCTTTCATACGGTTATGCATATGGAGCATGTAATGATCATAGGAAGTGCGCGTATCCTTAGTAATTTTCAATAATTTAAGCAATTGAGCACTACCAGGAATAGGTGAAGAGATCTGACATGCAAATTTTTTGGCTACCTCTTCGAAAGGCTCGCCCACTTTCCATACTCTGGGTTTGCCGTCAGGATTGATATTTGTGAAAATACGTAGGATGCGCTTTCCTTTGGTAGGATTTGAAGGAAAAGCATCGATATGTAGACGAGTATCGTCTTTGCGTACAGAGCTTTTTCTTCCGCTAATTTCAGTAGGACGGAAGCTTGTTTTTGCAAGCGTAAGCGTTTCCACATAGTGGGGGAATAAGAGTTTTAAAAAGTGAGAACTCATCAACGCATAACGTTTGAGCAACCCCTTTAAAGTTTCCAAGTCATTCCCTGTGCATAATGATCCACCGACATTCTCTAGTTTAGGATCAAAGCTGATATTTTTCCTTTTGGGATCGACATGGTGCGGTGATAAAAAAACTTGTTCCTCCTTTTTTAAAGCAAAAGGGAGAGCAGGCATAATGAGAACCTTGCCATGTTCTAGACTTTCAATAGCTCTTTGTTGGAGTTGTTTTGAAATGGGAGCATCCCAAGACGCGATATCTAGCTCTTCAAGCATCATTAAGCCTTTCCAGAATTTTTATTGAGGATTATAAGGGAAAGGCGTTTTAGCGTCGCGACAAATCCTATAGTCAATTCAGAGCATCAACTATAATCATGAATTTGTTTTACAACCCATTGCCCTTTTTTAATTGCTTTTTTGACCTCAGGATTACACACAGCTTTTTCCAGAGGGCGATCTAGCCAGAAAATGAATCGTTCTTGCTGATTGGCTAAGATATTTTCTTCAGCGGCAATGGCTTGTAAACTGCGCAGTTTATCTTGGGTGGCCTCACAACGACGATCGATGCACATGTTGAATACACCGCAATGCGGACATTTATATTGTTCATAGATAGGCCAATGAGGGAGAAATTCCCCATTACATATGCACTCACAGCTGTGAATACAGTAAACTTCTTCTTCACAGAATGGGCAATTATTAGTGCCTGTAACCATGATTTCACCAATATTGTTCTTTTATTAAATTGTAATTATTATTATAAATAATAACAAAACAAACAAAAATTTAGTTACAAATCATTCAAAGTTAATTTTTTAGCAGCGTGTCTCAAAGCGTCTTGAGCTTCACGTTCGATTGAATAATCTGTTTTCCCTTGATTTTTAAGGGCTTGACCGAGGCCAAACAGAAGGCGCCCATTTTTTGGAGCTTGACTCAAAGCATGTCGAAAAATTGTTTCAGCCTCCTCCAAACGCCCAGCCTCTAATAGAGTCGCTCCTAAAGTTTGCGCAATCGGATGAAACCAGGTAAAATCAAAATAATTGGTCTGTTTATCAGCAGCTTGCTGCAGTAGATCCACAGCTTGTTTTAAATCGCCATGAGCTCTGGCTAGGGAAGCTTGTAATACGGTCTCTGCATAAAAAAGCATGTTGGAGATGAAGGCAACGGCATCTGAATCCGCATGCTCTAAAAGAGGTTTTTTAAAATTTTGAAGATGTATTTGAAATTCTTTTGCTTTTTCAAATTCACCCAGATGCACATAAGCCATCGCTTGGGCAAAAGTCCAATAAGCTAGTACGATCATTCCTTCTTCTTCAGTTGGCTTCGGCAATGCTACAAGCTCTTTCCAACGATGAAAATAGAGATAGACCTCATAACCCATCAAAGCATCGTACCGGAAGTAGGCGATCTCTGAGATGAAAGGAGCCACAACTGACTTTAAGGTTTCAGCTGTTTTGAGGGCTTCCTCGAAGCGTTCTTGCCATAAATAGGCTATAGTTAAATAAGAAAGGTTGTGGGCCATATATTTTAAAGGATATTTGCCTTCCCAACCATGCCGCTGAATATATTGCTGATCAGCAGCGACAGCACGCTGGTTTGCATCTACGGCTTCATCATAGGAACCCACACGCATGAAGATATGAGTGGGAGTATGCAATAGATGCCCCCATTCTGAAACATTCATAAAAGTTAAACGGTAGGCAGACATGAGAGCTCTTTCGGGATAGGGGGAATTCTCCAAGGCATGGATATAATAGTGGTTGGCTCCGATGTGGTAAGGGTTATTTTTCAAAACAGAACTGAGAAGGTCTACAATTTCAAGGATGCCGGTTTTTGGTGTTTTGTCACTTTCCCAAAAATCCCAAAATAGAAGATCCATCAAGCTTTCAGCATATAAAGTTGCTGCATCTAAGTCATCAGGATAAGCATGAACCAATTTTTTCATAGCCTCTGCATAGGAGCGTCTGAGCTCATTTTTATCTGCTTTGGGGTTGTCAGAAAATCGCTTTGCTAGTGCTTCAATGTAGGCTTTTTCTTGTTCTGAAGCATTTTCTGAGAGGGCTAAAGCTTTTTGACACAGGTAAGTCGTGAGCTTTGCATGCACTGCATTAGCATAGGCGTCTAAATTTTCATCTATGGAGAGAGCCATGCCCCAATAAGCCATAGCCAAGTTTGGATCATACTGGCTTGCTTCCTCAAAGCTTTGGAGTGCAGCATCGTAATTAAAAGCGTAAATGGCCAGTAGCCCTTTATCAAATGCCTCTTGTGCTTTTTTATGGGTGGTGGAGACGGGATGATAAAGCTGCTCCATGGGAGGAAAATAATCAAATGAGTTCCACTGTTCAGAATAGACGGGGAAAGAGAGAGTAATCACTCCTAAAATGTGGGCAATAAGCTGCGTTTTCATTGAGATACTTGTGATGCTGGATTAAAAGTTGGTGGATAACGTTCACCCTTAGCAAAGCCAAAAGGGATTTTTTCGTGCAGTTTTTTTAAATCTTCTTCAGTTAATTTTACCTTCAAGCTTTCAATATTTTCCTCCAAATGTTCCGGAGATGCCGTACCAAAAATGGGAACAATGAAAGGAGCTTGCGCCATGACCCAGGCGAGGGCAAGCTGAGTAGGTGTGCATTTTTTTTGAGTAGACATTTCTTTTAAAACAGCGATAATTTCTGAATTTTTTTTGAAATTCTCTTCTTGAAAACGCGGCATGTGTTTGCGCAAATCTTCTGCGCTTAAATCATTTATAGATTGGATTTTACCACTCAAAAAACCGCGTCCAATGGGGCTAAAAGCCACGAAACCTATGTTTAATTCCTTACAGGTTTGCAAGACCCCTTGTTCTGGATCGCGGGTCCAAAGGGAGTATTCTGATTGCAGCGCAGTAATAGGATGGATGGCATGCGCACGACGGATGATTTCGAGATTAGCCTCAGAAAGTCCCAAATAACGCACTTTGCCTTCTTTGACCAATTTAGCCATTTCTTCAACTGTTTGTTCTATAGGAGTTTCAGGATCAACTCGATGTTGGTAGTAAAGATCGATGGTTTCGATGCCCAATCTCTTCAAACTGCCTTCGCATTGCTTGCGTACATATTCTGGCTTACCACAAAAGTTTCTTTTCAGAGGATCATTTGGATCTCGAACAATGCCAAATTTGGTGGCAATCACTACCTGGTTTCGAATTGTTTTTATGGCTTTTCCTAGAAGTTTTTCATTTTCTCCCATGCCATACATATCTGCTGTATCAAAGAAGGTCATCCCTTTTTCAAAGGCCATCTGAATTGTCTGTAAAGAACGGGCTTCATTACGCGGTCCATAAAATTCAGACATTCCCATGCAGCCTAGTCCAAGAGAAGAAACTTCAAGCATTCCCAATTTTTTCTTTTGCATTATCACCGCACCTTTTTCTTAGAATCTGAGATCGCAACTGCATGTTAGTGATCACCTTTTTTTGATTAAAATAAAAAATGAAAAAACACTTGCTTTTTGTTAATAATATATTTATAATAAGTTACTTATGAAATATTTATTTCTTATTTTGTGTTTTATTATTTCAGCGAGCTTACGTGCAGAGTATGTACGAATAGATACATTAACTCCTGGTCAACTCCGCTATTCTTCTAAAAATGTAGAAGAAAAAATCCAGCAGTTAATTCAAAAAAAAGAAGTGTATTACAATTCGGATACAGGATGTTATGTAGGAAAATATTTTCAAGGGAAAAGCGCTTTTCCTGAAACAGAACCCTTGCCAGTCGTACGCAGTTGCTTTGGGTTGGTTCTTATCGATAATCATCATCATACATTAGCAGCTCTTTCGTTAGATCTTCCTTGGGTGCCAATCAAAGAAGTGGCTGACCTTAGCACCTTATCTTCAGAAGCATTTTGGAAGCAGGCAGAAGAGAAGGGATGGGTCTATCTTTACGATCTTTCTGGGAAGAAAGGTATTCCACCGAAAAATTTTACAGATCTACAGGAAGACCCTAATCGCTATTTTGCTGCACTCACTGCTCGTAAATGCAGTTCTGATGGCGATATGAGTCAATCAAAAGGGGCTCAATATCCTCTTTGGATAAAAGTCGGTAATGATATTCCCTTTATTGAATTCAGGATTTCAGATGCACTCTATGCCCAGCATTTCCTTTATCTTTACTCCATGGGGGATGATCCTGATCAAGAGAGTGTGGAAAAAGCACGTCAGATTCTTCTAGAAGCACACATTTCAGGATTGCGTGTTATCCCGAAAAGAACACATTGGACACAGCTTACAGTTGATACAAGTCGAAATGTGTCTTTTCAATTTGAATCAACTATGGCACTGTTAACAAAGTAAAAATTTAGCTATTCTCATATACCTAATGACCAGGAGTAGAGAATGCAAACTGACCGTTTTTTTCCTTTATCGAAACAATTTTTTTCAGAAAAGATTGA
>Ga0153954_1000077_pt1 | contig 87369 bp, 53 predicted proteins | sample TSFL038MetaG_FD_102277 | JGI IMG/M metagenome (GOLD analysis project Ga0153954, IMG submission 102277) | Attine ant fungus gardens microbial communities from Florida, USA - TSFL038 MetaG | ecosystem: Host-associated > Fungi > Mycelium > Unclassified | place: USA: Florida, Wekiwa Springs State...
CCGGGCTCGGCGGTACAGCACCGGCGCGTACTCGCGCGGAGGCGCGAGCCGGCGGGGGGGGGGGGGCGTCTCCTCGCCTAACTAAGCTTCGCCCCGTCGCAACCGCCGGCGCCGCTCTTTTGGGCGCCGGCTTTGTCGTGTTTGCGCCCCCGAGTGTGGGGCATCTGCCCGAAGGTATCTCCCTTCGTGATGTAGCGCTGGCGGCCGACGACGCCGGCAGCTCCAGCCTTCTCAATCCCTGGATCGACCAATACAACATCGCGTCCGCCGACGCCACCAAGCTGCTCAACACCTTCTACGACGCCCCCAATGTCGGGCTGCAGCAGTTCCTCGCCAACATGTCCGGCTATCTGCAGGACTTCCTCAACGACCCGACGACCACCAACAACTGGGCGCAGCAAACGGAGGACAACCTGGCTGCTGTGCTGACCGGGTACGGACTCCAGAACGCCGACGCCAACACGACGAGTGTCGTACTTTCCCACACCCTCGAATCCGTCGGTCTCGCGAATGGCCATCACACCCTGTTCGGAGAGATTCCCGGCTATATCCCGGCTGACGAGCAGGCGGCTGCTACCCCGATCATCAACTTTTTGGCGTCGCCGGAGAGCGGGATCATCATGGGTGAGATTGGTCCGTGGATCAGTCCGTGGGTTGCGCTGGGCGACAGCATTTCCGACGGTGATGGCTTCAACGAGATCCTCGCCAATACGGTCGGCGCGTTCTTCAATGGCGCCGATCTCAACCTCGACAGCCTGCTCCCGGCGATCAACAGCGCCGGTCTTTTCCCGGCCGGAATGTCTATGGTCAACCTAGACATCGGGTTCGGGGGGCTACTCAGCCCCGGCAGCGTAGGCTCCACCGCGGTCTTTGGCGGGGGCGGGGTCGGCGGCTCGCTCTTCAACAGCGTCGGCATCGATTTCACCGGTGTTCCCACCGTCGGGACCCTTGATGCTCCCAGCCAGGCGATCGGCCCCATCGGGGCCTTGGAAAGCTGGGGCCAGATCATCGCGGAACTGCTGGGTTGGAGTGGGTCGGGGTCGCCATTGGCTGACATCACGCTGCCCGTCATCCCGACCGACTTGCTTGACAGCGGCGCCGCGGCTGCTACAGCGGCTGCGGACCTGTCCCCCCTCTGGCAAGACCTGCTTGCCGCGTTCTGATCGCTCGAGTCCATTCCTCCTGAACTTGCAACTGCTCGTAAGAGCTGTTCACACGAAAGGTTTTCCGAACATGAGTCGTCGTCACACCCGCAGCCAGCATGGTCCTCACCCCAGCGCGGCGCATCAGCGGCGCAATCAGGTAATCAGCGCCGGCAGTGCGGTTGGTGCATTTTTGGCGGTTGGCATGGTGCCGGTGGCTGGCGCCCCGTCGGCGCACGCCGATGAGCTCGACTTCTTCTTTGATCCGATCATCGATTCCTTGTCGAGTATCGACCCGACGTGGGGTGCCGACGTCACTGCATGGGTGCAGACGTTTGATCCCACCTTTGCCGGAGACGGTGCGGCCGGGCTGGATTCGTTGCTTGATCCAGCGGCGGGCGCTGATGCGGCTTCCTTCGATATGGCTCAGTTTTTCGACCAGTGGATTTACACACCGGTTCACACCGGCCTGGAGGCTTGGATCAACAGCTCGTTCGGTGAGCAGGTCGACAACGTTGTCAACCAGTTGGCCGGAGCGTATGTGATCGGTGACGGCACCGCCGGAACCGCCGACAACCCCGACGGCGGTGCCGGCGGGTTGTGGTTCGGTGATGGGGGTGCCGGCTATGACGCCAGCGCCGATCCGGGTGTGGCCGGCGGGGGCGGCGGCAGCGCGATCGGCCTGTTCGGTGATGGCGGGCTCGGCGGTGCCGGGGGCGCGGGCGCTGATGGTGGTGATGGCGGGGCCGGCGGCATCGTGATGGGCCTCGGCGGGGCTGGCGGTAGCGGTGGTGACGCCGCTGATGCCAGCACGGCCGGCGGTAATGGCGGTGCTGGTGGTGATGCGGCGGGCTGGTTGTTCGGTAACGGCGGGTCCGGGGGGTCTGGTGGTGATGGTGTCGATGGTGCCCAGGGCAGCTTCGCTGGTACTGGTACCGGCGCTGGTGGGGCCGCGAGCAGCGGCGGAAATGGTGGCGCCGGGGGGCAAAGCGGGTTTTCCATCGGTGATGGCGGTAAAGGTGGGGATGGCGGTGCCGCGGGATCCGGCGGGGACGGCGCCGACGGGATAACCGGGCACCTCAACGGCGGCGCCGGTGGCACCGGCGGCGCCGGCGGCAACGCCGGTGCCGGGGGTGTGAAGACCTACGGCTCGTTGGGCAGTGCCGGCCAGGCCGGGCTGGGCGCTGATGGCGGGGATGGCGGTGCCGGCGGTGATGCCGCCAAAGACAGCTCCGGGGACTTTTTGGGCAACGGCGGCACCGGCGGCAACGGCGGCCAGGTCGGCGTTTCTGGGCCGGGCGAAGCGACGGTTGGCGGTGACGGCGGCAACGGTGGGGCCGGCCTCAACGGCGGCGCCGGCGGAAATGGCGGTTCCGGCCACATGACCACTACCAACCTCCTTGGCGGGAGTGGTGACGGCGGCAACGGCGGCAACGGCGGCGATGCCAGCGCCGGCACCGCCGGCAAAGGCGGCAACGGCGCTACAGGTGACATCGGCGGGCGCGGTGGTGACGGCGGCAACGGCGCCACCGATGACCCCACCATCAAAACCATCGGCGGCAACGGCGGCAACGGCGGCAGCGGCGGCGCCAACTTTGGTGGCGACACTAACGCCGGTTACCCGACGGTTCCATCAGCAAGTGGTGACGGTGGCAATGGCGGCACCGGCACCTACGCCGGCGGGAACGGCGGCAACGGCGGCACAGCTATTAACGGTGATGGTGGTGACGCCGGTAACGGCGGCACTCCCACCGGCTGGAATGACAACGGCACCATCTTCAGCCAGGGCGGCAACGGCGGCAACGGCGGCAACGGCGGAATCAGCAGCGCTGGTGTCGGTGGTAGCGGCGGTAATGGCGGTGACGGGGCCGCCACGGGCAACAGTGTTGGCGGTAACGGCGGGGCTGGCGGTAGGGGTGGCGCTGGCGGTAACGCCACCCAGTCCATTGCCGGCAGCGGCGGTATCGGTGGCAATGGTGGTGCCGGGGGTGATGGCACCGCCTCGGGCGGTAACGGTGGTGCCGGCGGTAACGGTGGGTCCAGTGTCGGTTACGCCGGCGCAACCGGCGGTGATGGTGGCACCGGCGGCAACAGCGGTGGTGTGACCATGCCCACCAACACCCTCGGGCTCGGGCCCAGCCACGCCGGCAGCGGCGGGAACGGTGGTGCCGGCGGAAGCGGCGCTGGCACTGTTCCCGGCGGTACCGGCGGCACCGGTGGTGATGGTGGTGCCGGCGGCAATGGTGCCGGCAGCGTCAACGGCGGCACCGGCGGTAACGGCGGCGCCGCCGGAAACGGCGCCGTCGGCAACACCGGGACCCATGATGTGCCCAACGCAGCCGGCGGGACCGGCGGCAACGGGTCAGATGGCGGCACGGGCGGCCATGGCGGCGCTGGCGGCACCGCGGCCTCCGGCACCGGCGGTCACGGCGGTAACGGTGGCGCCGGTGGCGCCGGCGGGGGTGCCGGCAACGGTGGCACCGGAGGTGTTGACAGTGCCGGGAACGGCCTCAACGGCGGCGACGGTGGCCAAGGCGGGACCGGCGGCAGCGGCGGGACCGGTGGTAACGGCGGGGTGAGCACCAGCGGCGCCAACGGAGCCGGCGGCAACGGCGGCGGCGGCGGAGTCGGCGGGACCGGCGGTAACGGTGGCAGTGCCGGCACCCCGACCGGCACCGGCACTACCGGGCAGCCCGGCGGCCCCGGCACCGGCGGCAACGGTGGCACCGGCGCCGCAGGCGGGACCGGCAACCCCGCTGGCGCGACCGGGGCGACCGGGGCCGACGGGGCTGACGGGCAGCCGGGCTCTTAACGCGGTGAAGACCGGCTGCGGTCGCCGGGTGAATGCATACCCGGCGGCCGCGGCTGTAGCGCAAGGGGGTCGGGATGGACCTGGATATCGCGCCTACCGCGGACACTGTGGTGGAGTTGCTTCGTCAGCAGGCGGCGCGGTGCGGGGAGAAGGTCGTATTCAGCTTCTCTCATTATGGCGATGGCCGCGACGGTGACCAGCTGACGTATCGGGAGTTGGATACCCGGGCGCGGTCGATCGGGGCGGCGTTGCAGGGGTTGGGTGCTGCGGGTACTCGGGTGTTGGTGGTGTGCCGACCCGGATTAGACGGCATTGCAGGCATTTTCGGGTGTTGGTATGCCGGTGCGATTGCGGTACCGGTGTCTGAGCGGCTGGGCCCGCGGCTGGTGTCGGTAATCGCCGATGCCCGGGCGACTTTCGCGGTGGCCTCCCCGGACATGCCGGACAGCATCAGGTCGGCGGTGGACACCCTGGTTGGGCAAGCCGGCGACGAACCCCTGGTGTGGTGCGGCACCGAGGACGGCGATGCCGATGCCTGGGTGGCACCCGCCGTCGATTCCGACAGCATTGCGCTGATCCACTATTCGGCAGGCTCAAGGCAATGCCCGAAGGGTGTGGTGCTGACCCACGAGAACGTGATGATCAACCTGGAGGCGATTGCCGCGGCGGCGGGGCCGGGTGATCGGCGTGACGTTGACGTGTCGTGGTTGCCACCGCATGACGTCATGGGCCTGATCAGCACGGTCTATCTCGGTGCCACCCGGGTGTTGATGGCGGCGTCGGCGTTTAATGCCCGGCCGCTGTGCTGGTTGGAGGCGATCTCCCGCTGGCGGGCCACTTCGACGATGGCCCCGGATTACGCCTACCGGTTGTGTGTGCAGCGCAGCACCCCGGCACAGCGTGCGGCAGTGGACTTGTCGAGCCTGTCCACCGCGGTGATCACGGGTAGCGAGCCGGCGCGGGCTGCCACGATGCAGGCCTTTGGGCAGGCGTTCGCCCCGGCGGGGTTTCGGGCGCAGGCGTTTATGCCGGTGTACGGGCGAGCCGAAGCCCCGGGCCTGGTCTCCGGTGGTTCGGAGTCCACTGGCCCGCTGGTGTGCCACGTCGACCGGGCCGGGTTGGCCTCGGGGTGGGTGGCGCAGGCCCACGCCGATGATCCCGAGGCGGCCGCGGTGGTGGGCTGTGGGCGCCCGCGCCAGCAGGTGGTGATCGTCGATCCTGACACCAGGCTGGAGTGCGGGCCGGATGAGGTCGGGGAGATCTGGGTCGGTGGGCCAGGTGTGGCCCGCGGTTATTGGGGCGCACTCAGGCAGACCGATCAGATCTTCGAGGCATTCCTGGCCGAGGGTGGTGGGGGTCCGTTTCTGCGCACCGGGGACCGGGGCTTCCTGCGGGGTGAGCAGTTGTTCCTCGCCGGGCGATGTCAGGACCTGGTGGTGCTCGACGGGGTGCACTACTACCCCCACGAGATTGAGGCCACTGTGCAGGAGTGCCACGCGGTGTTGCTCACCGGGCGCGGGGCGGTGTTCGCCGACGACTCCGAGCAGTTGGTGGTGGTCCACGAAGTCAGCTGTGCCATCGGTGAGGCTGAGTTGGCCGTGCTAGTGCAGCGAATCCAGGCTGCGCTCGCCGATTCTCATGGTGTCCAGGCGGATTCGATTCTGCTGGTAGGGGCGATGCGGCTCCCTAGCGCCGCGGGTGGTGAGATCCGGCGCGGCGCATGCCGCTGCCAATACCTGGACGGCGACCTTGACGCGCTCGCGGAATGGCACGCATCCGGGCCTGCCGGCGAGCCGCGCGATGCCGACGTCGTCGAACTGCAGCGGGTCTGCCAGTCGTGATCCGCGGACGGTGTCGTGCCTGATGGCCGGTTTCCTTCCTGGTCGAACCGGCCGCGGCGCACCCGATCTGGATATCGCCGAACAGAAGTCGTGGCAGAACTATCTGGCGACCGTGTTGCGCATGACCACGCTGCTCAACCGGGAACTCACCGACGCCCACCGGTTGACGCTGGCCGAGCCGCGTACATCAAGACATCATTGTGTCTGATGCTATGATGACAGGGTGCGTACCACGGTGACACTGGACTCCGACGTGGAGCTGAAGCTTCAAGAATTGATGCGATCCCGCAGCCTGACCTTCAAACAGGCGATCAACTCGGCGCTGCGCGCAGGTTTGGACTTGGCCCGGCCCACCGAGCTGCGGTTCGCCGTGTTCGACCTCGGCGAACCGCAGGTGGACCTGACCCACGCCTGCCGGCTGGCCGCCGCCCTCGAGGACGAGGAAGTTGCCCGCAAGTTGGCGCTCGGCCGGTGAACGTTGTCGACATCAACGTGCTGTTGTACGCCGTCAACAGCCGATCCAGCCGGCATCGGCAGGCCTACGACTGGCTGACGGGCCAGTTGTCCGGGGCCGGCACCGTTGGCTTTGCCTGGACCGCCCTGCTCGGATTTGTGCGGATTGCCACCAGCCCGAGCATCCTGCCGAACCCCATGACCAGCACGCAGGCGTTCGACCTCATCGACGCGTGGCTGGCGACACCGGCCGGCGTCGTCGTGGAGCCGACAGTCCGGCACCGGGCGATACTTCGCGGACTGCTGGACACCGCGGGTACCGCGGGCAATCTCACCAATGACGCACACCTCGCCGCGCTTGCCGTTGAGTACGGCGGTGCCGTGGCTACCTTCGACCGCGACTTCGAGCGGTTCGGTGTACGGGTCGTGATACCTCAGTGAGCCGGGGGCTACCCCCAACCCGGTTCGTGCAGCCGGTCGCGTATCTTCCGGCAAATATTGCTACGCTTGACATGGGAGTTTGCGTTATAAGTCATGGAAAGAAGGGTGCCATGCGCCCAGCTTCGTACCCCGGCGTGGTCAAACCCACGGATCGGCTCGATGCGGAACTCGCCGCCGAACAGTTGAACATGATTCTCGGTTTACGGCAGGTTCGGATTGAGCGTGGTTTGTCGATCTCGGAAGTGGCCACGGCGATGAACGTCGATCCCGCACAGGCATCTCGGTTCGAGAGCGGATTGACTAACCCGACCATGGCCACAATTCGCCGGTATGCGAAGGCTGTCGGAGCGACGTTTCGTGTCGAAACCTGCCCCTGGGTCGACACGGAGGAGGACCTGCCACCGCAGGCTGAACGTACCGTTGCGGTTTCACGTTATCCGCAGCTGCGGTTCATCTGCTGGCAGCTCGGCCCAGATGCAGAACTCACCGAGCAGGAGGCGCTGAGCCGATACGAGCGGGAATGGCGCCACGTCGATACCGCTGCGCTGACCGACACCGAGCGGGCATTCATCGAGCACCTGGAACAGACGCACGGTGGGGGGAAGCTTCTTGTTTGACCGAGACCATCATCGGAATGTCGCCGATGTCCTCGCTGCCCTCGATCCGACGGTGCTGGAGTCGGCCGCTTGCTTCTTCGGTGGCGGAACCGCGATCACACTGACCCGCGGAGAGTTCCGTGAATCGGATGACATTGACTTCATCGTTTCGGACGTATCGGGATATCGCGAGCTTCGGAGCCTGCTCGCCGGCAAGGACAGTCTGGATCCCATTCTGCGAACTCCGGTGGCGCTGGCGCGGGGCGTTCGCGGAGACCAGTACGGGATCCGCACAGTGGTGTCATCCGGGGGAGTCCTGATCAAGTTCGAGATCATCCACGAAGGGAGAATTGATCTCGACCCGGTGTCTCGCGGTCAGCGTGTGTGTGGGGTGATGGCGCTGAGCACCGTCGACATGGCAGCGTCGAAACTGCTCGCCAACGACGACCGGTGGGCGGACACCGCCTATCACTGCCGTGACCTCATCGACCTCGCGATGCTGGGGGCGAGCCCAGCTGAACTAGACGAGGGCCTAAAGAAGGTCACGAGGCCGTACCCGTCGGCGATCCGCTCCCTGAACCGGGCAATCGATCATGTCCTCGACGATCCGGAGACCTTGGCGAAGTACATGCGGGCTCTCCGAATGGACCCCGACCTGTACGAGGAGCTCAAATCCCGGATCGAATCTTTGCGCGATCTGCGCTGACCAGCCGAGCCGACGTGAACCAGGTGCGTCCGTAGGCCTCAACCCCAGCCCAGTTCGTGCAGCCGGTTGAAAGTCAAAGTCCAACAGCTTTTGACTTTCGGTGTACCTTGGCATGAGGTCGACAAAGTCAAAGTCCAGGAGAATTTGGCATTCGCTGGCCCTTGGTGATGACCGCGTAACGGGACAGGGGGCACGCCGGAGATGAAAACCCCGATGCCGCCACCTTCGTTCGGCGCAACCATGGATGCGATCGGCGCCGACGCGAAGCGCCTCGTCGACATCCTCTCAAGGGTCGGTGACGACGAGGACTACCTTGCCTGGGACAAGATCAGGTACAAAACGCCGCCCGAGAACCTGACCCACGAAGAATGGTGGTTCGGGCTCAAGTTCCGGCGAATGGCCAACCTGCGGCACCTGCCGCTGGAGCTGGTCGATGGCAGGCCGATCAACTATGGCCTCCCGGATACCGTGTTACGTGAGCTGGATTACGTTTCACAGCGCGCGAGCGGCCAGCTTGCACTTCCGGAAGGCGTGGTCTCGAAGACGTCGCGCGACCGATATGTAGTCCAGTCGTTGGTTGAAGAGGCCATCAGCTCCAGCCAGCTCGAGGGGGCATCGACCACCCGTCGTGAAGCACGCAGGATGCTGACGCATGGCGAGGTGCCGAAGGACCGCAGCCAGCAAATGATCCTCAATAACTATCGAGCGATGCAACATATTCGTGAGATCAAGGACGAACCGTTCACTCCTGAAAGAGTCTGCGAAGTCCACCGGATTGTCACCGAGAACACCTTGGATGACCCTGACGCTGCGGGTCGCATTCAGAACAATCCCGACCCGGCCGACCGGGTCAAGATTCTCGATGAGGAGGATCGCCTGCTTCATCGGCCCCCGCCCGTTGAACAGCTTCGTGAGCGCCTGGAGAAGCTATGCGCGTTTGCGAACGCGGATCTCGATGCCAAACCGTATGTTCCGCCGGTAGTGAGAGCGCTCACGGTCCATTTCATGATGGGGTATGACCACTACTTTGAGGATGGCAACGGCCGTACTGCGCGGGCGCTCTTCTACTGGAGCATGCTCAAGCAGGGATTCTGGTTGACCGAGCACCTGGCCATTTCCCTAATCCTGAAGCAGGCGCCATCGAAGTACGCGCGGTCATTCATCTACACCGAGCAAGACGACGGCGACCTTACATATTTCTTGATCCACCACCTCGACGTTATTCGACGAGCTTTGGTCGCGCTTGACGAGTATCTACTCAAGAAGACCTCGGAACTCCAGCGTGCCCGGACTTTACTGGGGGGCGGTCACGGATTATTCAATCATCGCCAGATCGCGCTTCTCCAGTCGGCAACGCGTAATCCTTCGAATTACTACACCGCAGAAACCCACATGAACTACCAGGGCGTTTCCAAGCAGACCGCGCGCAATGATCTATATGACCTTGAGAAGCGGGGATTTCTCCAACGCACCAAGATCGGTCGTCAATTCGCCTGGGAGCCTACGAGGGGCATGCTGGAAACGCTTGAAACGGTGCGACTATAGGACGCATCCACAGGCCGTCGCTCAACCCCAGCCCAGTTCGTGCAACCGGTCGTCGTCGATACCGAAGTGATGGGCGATCTCGTGGATCACCGTGATCCGGACTTCGTCGACCACCTCGTCGTCGGACTCGCACATCTCCAGCAGCGCATCCCGGTAGATGGTGATGGTGTCCGGCAGCGACCCGGCGTAGCTCGAATCACGCTCGGTCAGCGCCACCCCCTCATAGAGGCCGAGCAGATCGGGTTCCTCGGCGTTGCGGTCCTCCACCAGGATCACCACGTTGTCGAAGGCGGCGGCCAGCTCGGGCGGAATCAGATCGAGTGCGTCGGAGACCAGATCGTCGAACCGGCCCGGGTCCATCTGGACACTCACCGCGGCTGGCTACCGGCGGGCAGTTGGTTCAGTCGCTCTGCGGGGATCGACGGCGGCGGGATCGGGGGCTGACCGTTGATCAGCAGCGATTCGCGGGCACTGTTGATCAGGGCCGCCCAGCCGCCGTTGCCCAGGGTGGCGCCGAGGCTGCAGGCCACCTCACGGCTGCCCGCCGACCAGCTGGGCAGGGAGACGGTGGCGTAGGTCAACGTCAGTGTCGTGTCGCGCAGCTGCACCGGGTCCAGGTAGGCGTCGGTGAGCCGGGTGCAGGACTCCTTGATGAACGCATCCTGCTCGGGCTCGGGCGGCAGCGCGTCGGGGAATCGTTCGGCCAGATTGACCGTGCCGGTGACTTCCTTGGTGTGCGGTGCCGCGCAGTCGACCGGAACATCGTTGGGCTGGTTGGTGGCCGGATCGATGCCCAGGCAGGTGCCCGGCGGCCAGACCTTGGACTGGTCGATGTCGGCGACCTTGCCGACGAACGCGGTCTGCTGGCCGCCTACGCCCGGCAGTTGCAGGCCACACAGCATCCGGCGCTCACCGTGCTGGCGCCACGCGCGTTCGCCGGCCCACAGCATGCTGGCCACGAACTTGCTGTGCGGGTCGAACTTGGCGCCGAGATAGCGGCGCACCGACGACTCACATTGTTCCTGGGTGATCTGCTCGATGCGGGCCATCGACGGCGGCGGGGCATCGGGACCGTATTCGGCGCCTGGGAACATCTTCATGTCCACCGGCCCCGCCACCTCGAACTTGTGCTCGTCGGTGCAGCTGACGATCGTTGCCGCGTCCAAGTCGTTGTCCGGCCAGTTCAGGCAGTCGCCCGCAACCGCGTGGTCGATCGCCTCGTTGCCCTTGACCGTGCCCAGACCCAGTCCCGGCCCGGCACCTTTGCCGCCCGCTCCCGGCGCCGGCTCGGCGTTCAGATGGCCCAGCAGCCCGCCGGGGCCTTCGCCGACGACGGGCACCACCGTGATCAAACCGGCGATCAGAAGTCCACCCAGCGCGGTCAGCAACAAGGCGCGGCGCGTGGGGGCGGCCTGGAGCGTGCGTCGCCAAGACACCCGCTTGGCGGGTGGATTCTCCTGGTCGTCTGGCTCTGACATCGGGTCCATTCTGACAGGCAGCCGCAGACGCGTGACAAATGATGCGAAAGTGATGCAGCCGGCCAGGTTGTAGGGTTTTGCCGTGATCGACCTGAAGCTGCTGCGTGAAGATCCCGATCGTGTCCGCCGCTCCCAGGTGGGTCGCGGCGAGGACCCGGCCCTGGTGGACGCCCTGCTGGCCGCCGACACCGCGCGCCGCGCCGCCATCGCGGCTGCTGACTCGTTGCGTGCCGACCAGAAGACCGCCAGCCGGTCGGTCGGGGCGGCATCACCCGAGGAGCGCCCCGCCCTGCTGGCGAGGGCCAAAGAGCTGGCCGAGCAGGTCAAGGCAGCTGAGTCCGCCCAAGGCGAGGCCGAGACGGCGTTCACGGCCGCGCACATGGCGATCGCCAACGTCGTGATCGACGGAGTGCCCTCGGGCGGCGAGGACGACTTTGCGGTGCTCGACGTGGTCGGTGAGCCGCCGGTGATCGAGAACCCGCGGGACCATCTCGAACTCGGCGAGGCGCTGGGCCTGATCGACATGGGGCGCGGGGCCAAGGTCTCCGGTTCGCGGTTCTACTTCCTGACCGGTCGCGGTGCGCTCCTGCAGCTGGGTCTGTTGCAGCTGGCCGTGCGACTGGCCGTCGACAACGGGTTCACCCCGATGATCACCCCAGCGCTGGTCCGGCCTGAAGTCATGTCCGGCACCGGCTTTCTGGGTGCGCACGCCGACGAGATCTATCGGCTCGAAGCCGACGACCTGTACCTGGTGGGCACCTCCGAGGTGCCGCTGGCGGGCTACCACTCCGACGAGATCCTCGACCTGTCGGGCGGGCCACTGCGCTACGCGGGGTGGTCGTCGTGCTTCCGCCGGGAGGCCGGCAGCTACGGCAAGGACACCCGCGGCATCATTCGGGTGCACCAGTTCGACAAGGTCGAGGGGTTCGTCTACTGCCGGCCCGAGGACGCCGAAGCCGAACACGACCGGCTGCTCAGTTGGCAGCGCGAGATGCTGGCCCGTATCGAGGTGCCCTACCGGGTGATCGACGTCGCCGCAGGCGATCTCGGCTCCTCGGCGGCCCGGAAGTTCGACTGTGAGGCATGGGTGCCCTCCCAGGGCACGTACCGGGAGCTGACGTCGACGTCGAACTGCACCACCTTCCAGGCCCGCAGGCTAGCGACCCGTTACCGCGACGAGAACGGCAAGCCGCAGACCGCGGCCACCCTCAACGGCACCCTGGCGACGACCCGGTGGCTGGTGGCGATCCTGGAGAACCACCAGCAGCCCGACGGCAGCGTGCGGGTGCCGCAGGCACTGGTGCCCTATGTCGGCGTGGACGTGTTGGAGCCGCCCGCCGCCTGATCCGCGTCCGCATCAGGCGGCAAAGAGCCGGCGCGAGCAGTCCAACAGCATCCGATGCAGTTCCTCGTTGGGAATGTCTGACACCGCGGGATCTGCTGCAGCGCCGAGTATTCCGGGCACCAGCACCGCGATCGCGATAACGGTGGCCGGGTCGGGTTGTGGTCCCGCCAGGATCTTCTGCAGGCGCCGGGAGGCGTCCCGGAAGTCACCGATCGCCTCGACGACCCCGACGACGGCGGGATCGGTGTGGACCAGAGCCGTGGTGCGGCGGTGCCGGACGGCCAGCTCGATGATGCCGCTGATGGTGGCCTCGCGCTGAACCTCGCGGGAGCCGATGGCCTCGGCGATGGCGACCACCCGGGAGATGTCCTCGAACACCGGGCGAAAGACCGCGACGACGATGTCGTCCTTGCAATGGAATTGGTAGTACACCGCGGATTTGTTGACGCCCAATCGGTCGGCGATCATCTGCAGCGACGTGCCGCTCACCCCGTGCTCGGCGAACAGCCCTTGCGCGGCCTCCAGTACCCGCTCCCGCGCGAAACCCCGCGGCGCCACCGTTTTCGCCACTCCCATGCCTCCCTGCTCCGGTCCGCTCATGGACGTGAGCCACGCCGCACAGTTCTACTGACCGATCGCTTGATTATACTTTACCGATCGTATAATTTTACCTTCCATCACGCTTAACCGTAGATCTGGGCAGAAAGGGGCGTCGCGGATGCCGAACCCACAGGTGCACAGGCTTTCCCGGCCTGAACTGGCCGCGCCGGGCGCCGGACAGCTGGCCCCGGGTGTAACCGCGTATGTGGTTGACGCGCCGGAGATCGTGGCCGGCGGCCACCCGTTGTTCGACGCGATCGCTGAACTGGGCGCCACGGCGAAACGGTTCGCGGCCGACACTCATGTCCTGGTGGTGGTCAGCAAGGCTGACCTATGACGGTGTTGAGGCGGGCGTGGATGCCGCTGCTCATCGTGGCGGTGGTGGTGCTCGGGACCCTGACCGTGCTGCGGTTGCGCACCTATTTCGGGGGCGACAACTCGCATCTGATCAGCACCAAAGTCGACGACACCAAGCCGTACAACCCGAAGGTCGTCACCTACGAGGTCTTCGGTGAGCCCGGCGCGACTGCCGACATCAGATACCTCGACCTCGACAGCAGGCCCCAGCACGTCGACGCCGCGACACTGCCCTGGTCGGTGACCCTGAGCACCACGCTGTCCGCGGTATCGCCGAACCTCTACGCGCAGGGCAAAGGCTCCACCCTGGGCTGTCGCATCAGCATCGACAACGAGCTCAAAGACGAGCGAACCGCCACCGGCGTCAGCGCCCTGACCTTCTGCTTGGTGAAATCTGCATGAGCACTTCTACGGACAACATCCCGCCCGAGGCCATCCCTGCTGTTGCGGAGCGTCCCAAGCCGGGTGCGGTGGCGAAATGGATTCGGCGACTGGCTGTTCCGATCATGCTGGGCTGGATCGGGATCATCGTTCTCGCGAACGTGACCGTCCCCCAGCTGGAGAAGGTCGCCGAAATGGCCGCGGTCCAGATGACCCCGGACGACGCGCCCTCGATGATCGCGGTCAAACGTCAAGGCGAGGTGTTCAAGGAGTTCACCTCTAACAGCTCGGTCATGCTGGTCCTCGAGGGCGACGAGCCGCTGGATGCTGAAGCGCACCATTACTACGACCAGATCGTCGACAAACTGAAGGCCGACACCACCCACGTCGAACACATCCAGGATTTCTGGGGTGATCGCCTGACCGCCGCGGGAGCTCAGAGCCCGGATGGCAAGAGCGCGTACGTGCAGATCTATACCGCGGGAAACCAGGGTGAGGCGCTGGCCAACGAATCGGTCAGAGCCGTCAACCAAGCAGTAGACAGTGTCACCGCGCCACCGGGTGTGAAGGCGTATGTGACCGGCGGTGCGGCGCTGGCGGCCGATCAGGACAAGGCCGGCACCCGCAGCATGCACATGATCGAGTCGCTGACGTTCGTGGTCATCATCACCATGATGTTGACGGTCTACCGATCGATCACCACGGTGGCGCTGGCGCTGGCGATGGTGGTGACCGGCCTGGCGTCGGCGCGCGGCATCGTGGCGTTCCTGGGCTATCACGGGCTGATCGGTCTGTCGCCCTTCGCCACCAGTCTGTTGGTGACACTGGCCATCGCGGCAGCCACCGATTACGCGATCTTCCTGATCGGCCGATATCAGGAAGCGCGCAGCGCCGGCGAGGACCGGGAACAGGCCTACTACACCATGTTTCGCAGCACGGCGCATGTGGTGCTCGGCTCGGGCATGACGATCGCGGGCGCCACGCTGTGCCTGCACTTCACCCGGTTGCCCTACTTCCAGTCGCTGGGGATTCCCCTGGGGATCGGCATGACCATCGTCGTCATCACCTCGCTGACGATGGGGTCCGCCGTCATCGCGGTGGCGGGGCGGTTCGGCACCCTGCTGGAACCCAAGCGCGCCAACAGGGGACGCGGCTGGCGCAAAATCGGTGCGGCCGTGAGCCGTTGGCCAGGGCCGATTCTGATCGCCGCGACTGCGGCCGCACTGGTCGGCATCCTCGCCCTGCCCGGGTACAAGCCCGGCTACAACGACCGCGCCTACATGCCCGCGGATCTACCCGCCAACCAAGGGTTCCTGGCGTCGGACCGGCACTTTCCCTCCGCGCGGATGAACCCCGAGATGCTCATGATCGAAACAGATCACGACATTCGAAACTCCGGGGACTTCCTGGTGATCGAGCGAATCGCCAAACGGGTCACCGGGGTAGAGGGTGTCTCACGCGTCATGTCCATCACCCGGCCGCAGGGTATTCCGATGGAACACTCCACCTTCGGCTACATGCTCGGCATGCAGGCCGTCAGCCAGGACATGACTCGCAAGTTCAACGAAGATCGCACCGCGGACATGCTGGCCCAGGCAGAGGATATGCAGGTCAACATCGACACCATGACGAAGATGATCGAGCTCATGGAGGAGATGAACGCCACCATGGGGCGCATGGTCGGCAAGATGCACCTGATGGTCGACGACATCGAAGAACTGCGCGACAAGATCGCCAACTTCGACGACTTCTTCCGGCCGATGCGCAGCTACTTCTATTGGGAACCACACTGTTTCGACATTCCCATCTGCCACTCGCTGCGGTCGGTCTTCGATGCCATGGACGGTGTCGACACCATGACCGACAACTTCAAGCAGATCGTTCCGGACATGGACGCAATGGCCGCGCAACTGCCGCAGATGCTCACGCTCATGCCGCCGATGATCCAGATGATGACGAACGCCAAGGCAATGATGCAGGCCACCTACGCCACCCAGAGCGGACTGGCCAAGCAGGCGCAGGAAGCCCAAGGGGATCCCGCCGCGATGGGGGAGGCCTTTGACAAGGCCCGCAACGACGACTCGTTCTACCTGCCGCCGGAGATCTTCGACAACGCCGAATTCCAGCGCGGCATGAAGAGTTTCGTGTCGCCGGACGGGCGTGCCGTGCGGTTCATCGTCAACCACGAGGGCGATCCACTGAGCGCAGAGGGCATCAAGCACATCGACGCGATCAAGCTCGCTGCCAAGGAAGCCATCAAGACCACCCCCTGGGAGGGCTCGAAGATCTACGTCGGCGGTACCGCCGCGATGTTCAAAGACATGCAGGAGGGCTCCAATTACGACCTCATGATCGCGGGCGTCGCGGCGCTGTGCCTGATCTTCATCATCATGCTGATCATCACCCGCGCCGTGGTGGCCGCGCTGGTGATCGTGGGCACCGTGGTGGTGTCGCTCGGCAGCGCCTTCGGACTGTCGGTGTTGCTCTGGCAGAACATCATCGGTCTGCAGGTGCACTGGATGGTGATGGCGATGGCGGTGATCATCCTGTTGGCGGTAGGCGCCGACTACAACCTGTTGCTGGTTTCTCGCCTGCGCGAGGAGATCCACGCCGGGCTGCACACGGGCATGATCCGGGCGATGGGCGGCAGCGGCTCGGTGGTGACCGCGGCGGGACTGGTGTTCGCCTTCACGATGATGACGATGGCGATCAGCGAACTACGAGTGATCGGTCAGGTGGGAACCACGATCGGCTTGGGTCTGCTGCTCGATACCCTGATCATCCGCTCGTTCATGACGCCGTCGATCGCGACGCTGCTCGGCAAGTGGTTCTGGTGGCCGCAGGTGCCGCGTCTGCGGCCCAAGCCCGTACCGTGGCCGGCGCCGCTGCGACACGACCCGCAAGACCAGCTCGTGGGGTCCGGCGGTGGCGCGCATCGGGGAGGTTGGTGATGAGGGCCGCAGTGGTGTGCGCCTTGTCAGGGGGTGTGGAACTGGACCTGACCGCCTAGGTCAGTAACGCCATGATCTGCCGTGCCGTGTCCAGCAGGATCTCGTGCAGCTGTTCGTCGGCGATGTCTGCCAGTTCTGGATCGGCTGCCGCGGTGAAGGCTCCAGCCATCAGGGTGGTCGTGATCACCCGAGCTCTGGCATCGGGATTGGGGCCCCGAAGGATGGCCGCCGCGGCGTCGCTGACGGCCATGAAGTCGTCTCGGGCCCGCACCGCGTGCTCCATGCCGCGGTCGTAGAACAGGAAGGCGAGCCGGCGGTAGCGGACGGCGAGTTCGACGACGCCGCTGACGGTCACGTCGCGCTGACCCTGCCGGGTCGGCATGGCCTCGGCGATCTTGATGACCCGGACTATGTCGTCGAACATCGGTTCCACCAGCGCGACGACGATGTCATCGCGGGACCGGAACTGGTAGTAGACAGCAGGTTTGCTCACACCCAGCCGGTCGGCGATCATCTGCATGGATGTGCCACCGATGCTGTGCTCGATGAACAGGTCCAAGGCCGCCTGCAGCACCCGCTCGCGCGCGGAGCCGCGCGGTGCCACTGGCTTGGCCACGACATTCCTCCTCCTCGACGCGGCCAGCCTATCGCGGTGCGGTTGGAGGCAGCCCCGCAACGACCCTGCTACGCCGCCGCTCTGGCGTGCCGGTGCTGGCGCTCGATGGTGGCGAAGTAGAAGGCGTAGGCGAACGCGCAGCTGGTGAACAGACTCGACACGAAGTAGAGCCACGGGCGCCGCAACCCACGGCGGTAGCCGTCGACGATCGTGAACAGCGGCAGCAGAACAACGTTGATGATCGTGTAGTCCTGGCTGGCCGAACCGGCAGCGGGGTTGGTGAACATCAGCTGGATGTACTGCGCCCAGCTGCCCGGCCCCCAGATCGGATTGTGATTGGGGCCGTGCGCGTATTCCTGGACGAAGCGGATGTTGAAGTACCAGCCCAGCACGATCGAGGCGATGCCGATCAGGTAGTACACGATTTCCAGGGGTGAGAAAGCGCCGCCCCCAGAGGGTTTCACGAAGACCGCGCGGTTGGATGCCACGATCCACCAGATAGTCGCCAGGCCGAGCACTGCATGCACGATGAGCGAGATCATGCGGTCAGTCTCATCACGCGACGCAAGTTTTGTCAATAATGACATTCTTGGCGCGCCGACGCTGAGGTACGTTTACCGGCATGCCCAGAGCGCCCCAGACCGCCCGCAGCGAACGCACCCGTGAGGCGTTGCGCCAGGCCGCGCTGGTCCGCTTTCTGGCGCAGGGCGTGGAGGACACCTCTGCCGAGCAGATCGCCGCGGACGCCGGGGTGTCACTGCGGACGTTCTATCGGCACTTCACCTCCAAGCACGACCTGCTGTTCGCCGACTACGACGCGGGGCTGCAGTGGTTCCGCAGCGCCTTGGCCGCCCGCCCGCCGGCTGAGCCCATGATCGAGGCGGTCCAGTCTGCGATCTTCGCATTCCCCTACGACGTCGAGGCGGTGACCCGTATCGCCGCGCTGCGCGCCGAGGAGCTTGATCCGGAGCGGATCGTGCGCCATATCCGGCAAGTGGAGACCGATTTCGCCGACGCGGTGGCCGAGCGGTTGCGGGCCGCCGCGCCGCGCGAGCCGGCTGACCCGCTGCGCGTGGCCGTGACGGCCCGCTGCATCGCGGCTGCCGTGTTCGCCGCGATGGAGGTCTGGATGTTGAGTGCGGACCGCTCGCTGGCCGAGCTGGCCCGGATGTGCCGTGCCGCACTGGACTCACTGGGCAATCTTTAGTTACGTCAATATTGACAAAACTATCCACGCGTGCCAGCGTTCCCGAAAAGCGGGAAGGGCACATCGATGACCGATTACGACGCGATCGTCATAGGCGCTGGACACAACGGCCTGGCCGCGGCGCTCATCCTGCGGCGCGCCGGGCTGCGCACGCTGTGCCTAGAAGCTGGGCGCTATGCCGGGGGGATGGCTTCCACAGTGGAGCTGTTCGACGGCTATCGATTCGAGATCGCCGGCTCGGTGCAGTTCCCGACGTCGGCCGCGGTCAGCGCGGAGCTGGGCCTCGACGGTCTGGAGAGTATCGACCTCGAGGTCATGTCGGTGGCGATGCGCGGCGTCGGCGACGATCCGCTGATCCAGTACACCGACCCGATGAAGCTGTTCACCCATCTCAGTGAGGTACACGGGGCCGAGGCGGTCAACGGCATGGCCGGGTTGCTGGCCTGGAGCCTGGCGCCCACCCGGGCGCTGGGTCGCTTCGAGGCGGGCCGTCCGCCGAAGTCGCTCGACGAGATGTATGCCTGCGCCGCAAATGAATTCGAGCGATCAGCCATTGAGGACATGCTGTTCGGTTCGGTCACCGAGGTGCTGGACCGCTACCTGCCCGACCGGAAGAAGCACGCGGCGCTGCGCGGCTCCTTCACCGTGCTGGCGGTCAACACCCTTTACCGCGGGCCCGCCACCCCGGGCAGTGCCGCGGCACTGGCCTACGGCCTGGGTGTGCCCGACGAGAATACCGTGCTGATGAAGAAGCTGCGCGGGGGAATCGGCGCACTCACCGGGCACCTATGCGACACCTTCACCGGCCTGGGCGGGCAGCTGCGGCTGCGCTCCGCGGTTGCGGAGATCCTGGTCGCCGACGGGCGGGTTGCCGGAGTGCGCATGGAATCCGGCGGTTCAGCGAGGCTCGACGGAGGAGAGGCGAAGCTGGGACCGCCGCATGAATCCCGCGACACCGTGAGTGCACCGGTAGTGGTGTCGGCGATCGCCCCCGACATCACCGTCACCGGCCTGCTCGACCCGGCGGCGGTCCCAGACGACATCCGCGCCCGCTACGCCCGCACCGACCATCGCGGCAGCTACCTGCAGATGCATTTCGCGCTGGACGAGGCCCCGGTGTTCGCGACGCCCTACGAGGCGCTCAATGACCCCGCCATGCAGGCCTCGGTGGGAATCTTCTGCACTCCCGAGGAGGTCCAGCAGCAATGGGAGGATGCGCGCCGCGGCATCGTGCCGGCCGATCCGACGGTGGTGCTGCAGATCCCGTCGCTGCACGATCCTGAGCTGGCCCCGCCCGGCAAGCACGCCGCATCGGCGTTCGCGCTGTGGTTCCCCATTGAGGGAGATGGCAACTACGGCGAGATGAAGGTCGAGATGGGGCAGCGCGTGATCGACAAGATCACCAGGCTGGCACCGAATTTCGAGCGCAGCATCACGCGTCACACCACCTTCACCCCGCGTCATATGGGCACCATGTTCGGTGCGCCCGGCGGCGACTATTGCCACGGCTTGCTCAACCCGGATCAGATCGGCCCCAACCGGCCCGGGCCGCGGGGTTTTCTCGGCCAGCCGCTACCGGTGGCGGGGCTCTATCTGGGGAGCGCGGGTTGCCATGGCGGGCCGGGGATCACGTTCATTCCCGGCTACAACGCCGCACACCAGGTGTTGGCCGACCGCTGAACGCAACTACCGCTGGCTCGCCAGCAGCTCGTCGAGCAGTGCCCGGAACGTGTCCGGGTCCGCCGGCGTGAACGCCGGACGCGGCCATGGGTCGCCGTGCAGATCCAGGGTGATCAGGGTGGACCGCATCGGCCGTTTGATGTCCAGCGGAAGCCAGCGTCGCAGATCCGGGCTGCCCCAGATCCGGAATCGGTGGGTCAGCATGCCCAGCGACTCAGCGCGATAGCCGCGGACCGCCGAAAGCGGGATCACCTTCGCCGTGCCGGAGGGGAAGTGATAGCGGCGCAACGTGATCGCCCGGTGATCCAGAAGCACTAGGCCATCATCGTAGGAGCCGTATGAACGGGTCACAGCTTCTCGCAGCGCAATTCGTGACCCTTGGCGGTCAGGCAGCGACCGGACTTGAGATCCCAGTCCCAGCCGTGCTGATTGCAGGTCAGGGTGTCGCCGTCGACCACCCCGACCTTCGACAGGTCGGCCTTCATATGCGGGCAGCGGCGCTGAATCTGCCAGTCGCCCAAAGTGATGGTCGCCGAGTCGTCGTGGCTCTCGCCGAACCAGCCTTCGGCGTAGACGATCCGGTCCTCGGTGAGGCACTTGAAAAAGGTGTACAGGTACTCGTTGTAACCGCCGACCCGCCACGCCCTGAACCGGGTGGACAAGAAGATCGTGTTGACCCAGTCCGGCTCGCCGTCACGGAGCACAGTCCGCACCAGCGCGGGCGGAATGCCGAAGCCGTAGCGAAACTTCTCGCCTGGAATCGGCTCGCGCACCATGCGTTTGGGGAAATCCAGCACTACGGTCTCGGTGTGGCCCGGCCCGTCCAGCGCCAGCTCGACCGGATAGCCGATGCCGTCGCAGATCTCGTTGCCGCGGGCCATGATCGGCTCGAACAGTGCGCGCAGCGGCTCAAGCATCGCCGGACCGGCCGCCGGCGCCCAGGAGGCCTTCTCGGCGGCCAGCGCCGGCGCCATCCGATCGGCGTAGGCGGCGATGTAGTCCGCCTTACCGGTGGTGAAGATGGCCTCGACGGCGGCGTCCTCCAGCGGATGGGCCAGCGAATCCAGTTGCGCCCCAGTAAAACGCGCGGTGCTTCCGGGAATCATCAGCAGCCCGCGGTCGTGCCCGTTGCGGCGCAACTGGTCTAGGAACACCATCTCGTCGGGGAAGATGTTGGCCGGATCGCCGTGATCGTCGTTGAGGTAACGCAGCTCGGAATCCAGGAAACATGGCGGGCCTGCGGACGGCACCACCCAGGTGGCTCCGACATGGGCGATGTACTGGCGGGCGCGGTCCATCTGCCGCTGGCGCTTCTGGATGCCGAACGCCTCCTTGGCCCGGGCCGGCATGTCGTAGACCATCGGGTACCAGATCGCCCCGGAGTACTGCACCAGGTGCACGTCGATGGCGTCGAAGGCCGCCAGCACGTCCAGGTCGGTCGGGCGGGAGTCGTTCATATTGAACACGGTGGTCACACCGTCGGACACCACCAGCCCCGAGTCACCGATCGGGCCGTCGGCCGGGGCGCGCAACGCGATGATCATCACGTCCAGATCGCCCTTGGGGCCGGACACGGTGTGCCGCTGCGAATCGGCGGTCTCGAAGAACCGGTGAAAGCCCAGCTCCTCCAGTTCGCGGCGCAGGTCGGGCACCGGATAGTCGGGCAGCAGCACCACCGCGTCTTTGTTGACGTGCGCCGCCAGGTGCCGCGGGTCGAAGTGATCGTGGTGCAGGTGCGAGATGTAGAGGTAGTCGCAGTCGCCGAGGGTGTCCCAGTCCAGCGACGAGTTGTCCGGGAACGGGAACCACGACCCGAAGTAGGCCGGATTCACCCATGGGTCGCACAGGATGCTGCCTGCGGCGGTCTCGATCCGGAAGCCGGCGTGCCCGACGCTGGTGACCTGCACGTGTACCTTCTCCCGACGCTCTAGAGATCCCTTCCGAGCTTACCGGCGGCCCCGTGGGCCCCATCGCCTAGGCTTGGACGCTGTGGAGCCTTGGTACGGGAGTGTTGCTGCCGCTGCGCACACGTTGTGGCGTTATGAGGGCTTGAAGATCACTGTCACCGGCCGGGAGAATCTGCCCGCCACCGGTGGCGCGGTGGTCGCGATCAACCACACCGGCTATCTCGACTTCCTGTTCGCCGGCGTGGCCTCCTATGACTGGAAGCCGCGGCGGCGGGTGCGCTTCATGGCCAAGAAGGAGACGTTCGACAACCGGTACAGCGGGCCGATCATGCGCGGCTGCCGGCACATCGCGGTGGATCGCAGCCAGGGCGCGGAGTCCTATGCCACCGCCGTCTCCTATCTCAAGGACGGGGAACTCGTCGGGGTCTACCCGGAGGCGACCATCAGCCGCAGTTTCGAACTCAAGGAGTTCAAGAGCGGCGCCGCACGGATGGCGATCGAGGCGCAGGTCCCGATAATCCCGCACATCGTGTGGGGGGCTCAGCGGATCTGGACCAAAGACCACCCGAAGCAACTGGGGCGCACCAAGGTGCCGATCTCGGTAGCCATTGGTGAGCCGATACCGCCGACGTTGCCGGTCGAAGACCTGCGCGCGCTGCTGCAGACGCGGATGCAGCACCTGCTGGAGCAGGCGCAGGACGCCTACCCCGAGCATCCCGCGGGGGCGTTCTGGGTGCCGAGGCGCCTGGGCGGCAGCGCCCCGACCCCTGCCGAGGCGCTTCAGCTGGATGCTGCCGAAGCTGCGCGCAAAGCCGAGCAGCGGGCCGCCCGCCAGAATCAGCCGCCGAGCCCGACGGGCGCCGCGGAGTAGAGCTGGCATGCAGCCGGTTTTTCGGGTCCTGGAGTTCACGGCGCGCGGCGCGGTGAAGATCGCCGGTGCACAGATCGACTACTTCGGTCTGGAAAATCTCCCAGCTGTCGGCGGTGCGGTGATCGCGATCAACCACACCGGTTACGTGGATTTCCTGCCGGCCGGTCTGGCGGCCTACCACCGCGGACGCCGGATGCGGTTCATGATCAAGGCCGAAATGCAGCAGGTGCGGGTGGTGAATTACCTGATCCACCACACCGGCACCATCCCGGTGGACCGCGGTGCAGGAGCCGACGCCTACCGGCACGCGGTGGCCGCGTTGCGCGCCGGCGAGGTGGTGGGTGTCTATCCCGAAGCCACCATCAGCCGCAGCTTCGAGCTCAAGGAATTCAAGTCCGGGGCCGCCCGCATGGCCCTCGAGGCGCGGGTGCCGATCGTCCCGCTGATCGTCTGGGGCGCGCACCGGCTGTGGACCAAGGATCACCCGAGGGCGCGGCTGGTGCGCAGCAAGATTCCGATCACCGTCTTGGCGGGGGAACCGCTGGCCCCGACCGGTGACGCCGCCGCGCTCAGTGCCCGCCTGCGCGAGCGAATGGCCCCGCTGCTGGCTCAGGTTCAGCAGGACTACCCGCACCCCGCAGGCGAGTTCTGGGTGCCCCGGCGACTCGGCGGCGGCGCGCCCACCCCCGACGAGGCTAGGGTTGCCGAAGAGCGGGAACTGGCGGAACGGATGCGCAAGCGCGCGGGCGACCGCCGCGCCGACCCATCGGGGACGGAGCAGTAGAGCATGGCAGAAGCCTTGGAGATGCGTGCGGCCGAGCTGGCCGAGCGTGATCGCAAACGTATCGAGCAGGCCTACGGCGGACCGCTGCGGCAGACACTGGCCCGACGGAGTTCGCGCTGATGCAGCCCCTCAGCGGTCCGCCCGCGCTGATCGCCAGCGACGTCGACGGCACCCTGCTCGACGACACCGAGACCATCACCGCGCGGACCCGGGCCGCGGTGCACGCCGCTGTGGACTCCGGCGCCCGCTTCGTGTTGGCGACCGGACGCCCGCCGCGGTGGATCGCGCCGGTGGTCGACGCGCTCGGATTCGCCCCGATGGCGGTGTGCGCCAACGGGGCGGTGATCTATGACCCGGCCACTGATCGGGTGGTCTCGGCACGCACGCTCTCGGCCGACACCTTGGTCAAGCTGGCTGAGGTCGCCGGCCGCGCCATCCCGGGGGCGGGCCTGGCCGTGGAGCGCATCGGTGAGAGCGCGCACGACGCGGCCACCCCACAGTTCGTCAGCTCACCGGGCTACGAACACGCCTGGCTCAACCCGGACAACACCGAGGTGTCCCTCGAGGACCTGCTGTCCCAGCCCGCGATCAAGCTGTTGATCCGCAAGGCGGGGATGTCCAGCGCCGACATGGCGTCGCAGCTGCAGGCCCACATCGGCACGGCCGCCGAGCTCACCTACTCCACCAACAACGGTCTGATCGAGGTGGTGCCGGCGGGTATCACCAAGGCCAGCGGCATCGAGGAGCTGACCGCGCCGCTGGGGATAGGCATCGAGCAGGTGGTGGCGTTCGGGGATATGCCCAACGACCTGCCGATGCTGGTGCGTGCGGGACACGGCGTGGCGATGGGAAACGCGCACCCCGACGTGCTGGCGGCGGCTGCCGAGATCACCACGCCCAACACCGACGACGGCCTGGCGCGGGTGCTGGAGCGGATCTATTCCCGTTGACTCTGCGTCCACCAGGCGCTGGACCGCCGAATCAAAACGGTGGTTAGCTGACTCCGAACGGGTCGATCACCCGCGAGAAGCGCTCGAGCTGCACGGGCGGGCCCTCCGGCGGCGGCGGGGGCAGCACTTCGGCATTGCCGTCGACGACCCGGATGACCGTCGCACTGGCCCGGTTGTAGTTCAGGGTGCCGTGCTGGAAGTTCTGGCCCACCCACTCCGGTTCGGCGAGTTCGGCGCTGGTCGGCAGGCCGAGCACGCCGCGCTCGTAGCCCAGCGAGGCCCAGGCGTCGTAGATGGCTCCGGTGATCGGCTGCGCGCCGGTCTCCGGAGACCAGTACACCGCGCCGTGCTCGAAGGTGGCGTACTTGGTGGAACCCTCGCCGATCGCCTCCGGGGAGGTGGGCGCACCGAGCATGCCCTCCATACCGCCCAGTTCCAGCCAGCGGGTGTGGATGGCGCCGCCCTCCATGACCCGGGCCAGGTCTTCGGGCCCGGGCGGGTCATTGAACCGGGCGGCGATCTCGCGAATCTCGTTGAGTGCGATGTAGCCCTGCTCGCCGGGGCACTCGGTCGCGTCGAGGTCGCGGTGGCCGATGATCGAGGGCAGTGTCAGCGACGCCCCGCGCGGAAAGTTCGTGAACGACCCTCCGCCGGAGGTCAGCTCGGCCATGCCGCGCGGGTCGGTGCGATCCAGTCCAAGCCGCCAGCCCAACAGTCGGCCGACCGTCTCGAGCTGGATCTGTGGGGGAGGCGCGTCGTCGAAGGTGCCGATCATCGATACCCCCCAGGTGTTGCGGTTGAACCCGCCCGCATGGCTGCCCATGATGCCGCGGGTGAGGCCGCCGGCCCGGCCCTCGAAAACCTGGCCGAATTTGTCCACCAGCGCGTTGTAGCCGATGTCGCACCAGCCCAGGGTGCGGGTGTGATAGGCGTAGATCGCCCGGATGATCTCCGCGGAGTCCTCGGGGGAGTAGTCGTTGGAGCCCGCGGTGTGGTGCACCACGGCCGCGTGGACCGGTCCACTCTCTACGGGTTTGCCGCAGCGGCCGTAGGCGCCCGCGCCCCAGTGGCTGCGCGGAATGATGTTGGGGGGCTGGCCCGGGCCCAGCACCGCCTTCGGCGGGGTCCATTGCGCGTCGACCGGTGCCTTCGGCGGGGTGATCAGCACGGCGGAGACGTTCTGGGCGAAGGGTTGCGCGGCGGTGGCCGGCACGTAACCGAGTTCGGGCCCCAGGACGGGCTTCTTCGGGGCCGATTCCGGCTTGGCGGGGCCCTTCGTGGTGGCCGGCCCCTTGGCCTGGGGTTTGGCATTGGGTTTGGCCTGAGCCGGGGCGCCGGGAGTGTTCGGAGCAGTCCGGGCGATCGCGATCTGTATCGCCGTGGTCCGGCCGACGAACACCGGCTCGGTCCCGTCCGGTCCGGGGGCGGGCGCATCGGCAGGCCGGTGACCCGGTGTTTCCTGCTTGGTCTCGTGCGCGGTCGTATACCAGGGTCCCCAGGACCCGTCGGCGCGCTTGGCGCGGATCCGTGCCGACGTACCGCTCAGGTCGGCGCCGGTGAGCGCGACCATGGTGAACGGTTCGTCCTGGGTGATCTCGCGGACGGTGACGCCCGGCTCCAGATTGGGCAGCGGCTGCTGGTTCAGCTTGGTCGCGGCGGCGCTGGGGGGTGCCGCTGAATCTCTAGAGGCGTCAACCGACTTGAAGCCCGACCCGGAGTTCAACGCCCACGGCAGGATCAGCACGGTCGCAAGAGACGCCGTCAGCTTGATCGTCGGCGGAGGACGACGACGGGTTGGCACGTGCTGATGTTACGTATGTGTCATGTGTTGTTGGTGATGCGACACGCGCCCTCCGGCGCCGGCCGGTTCATGCGGTGGTCCCAGCTTCGCCTCTCCTGCGTCGAGCCTCGCTGAACCACCGGGTTTTATGCGGTGGTCCCAGCTTCGCCTCTCCTGCGTCGAGCCTCGCTGAACCACCGGGTTCCGGGGCATTGTTAACGGCACCGCAGAGTCTTCCGGTGCCCGCCGCGTGCGGGCTGACTCTGCGGTGCCGTTGGGCGGAACAGCTCCGCTGTTGTGTCTTGCTACGGCAGCGGCGGGGCCGGGGCGGCAATTGCCGGTCCGGCGCCCTGCGCGGCCTGTGCGATGGACGGGATCACCACACCCTTGAGCAGGTCGATGGCCTGTCCGGCGCCCAGCTGGTTGGCGGCGCTCATCAGGTCGCTGACCAGCCCGCCCTTCTCCTCCGGCATGCCCAGCGACGGGTCGCCGAGGATCGGGTAGGTGCCGTCGAGGCCGGGGTCCAGGCCCACCGGCGAGGTGAGCGGCAGACCGTCGGATCCGAGCAGGCCGGTGTCCGGGCTGGTCAAGCCGGGGCTGGTCAACGGGCTGGTCAGGCCGGGGCTGGTCAAGCCGGGACTGGTCAACGGGCTGGTCAGGCCCGGGCTGGTCAGCGAGGAATCCGTCAGCGGCGGCGTGGTCAGGCCGGGCGCCGTCAGTCCGGGCGTCGTCAGTCCGGGCGTCGTCAAGCCGGATGTGGTGGACACTCCGGGCGTACCCAGCGGCGGCGTCGACAGCGACGGGTCGGTCAGTCCCGGCGTGGTCAGCCCAGGCGAGGTGAGGCCCGGCGTGCCCAGGGACGGGTCTGTCAGGCCCGGTGTGCCCAGACCCGGTGAAGTCAGGCCGGGGTACACCCCCGTCGAAGCACCCGGGTACATCCCGGTCGAGGCGGCTCCGTTGCTGAAGCCAGGCACGGGCGGGAGGTTCACCCCGAACTGGGACAGGCCCTGGGTCAGGGCGGTGATCAGCTCACTGGGCAGGTCTGCCACGGACGAAGCCGCGACGAAGTCATGGTGCTGGGGAGCGCTGTTGTGGGCGGCCAGCTCGGATACTGCGACAACTGCGAACGGACTCGCGACCGCCAGGGCGGCGACTGCGCTCATGGTTGTCGAGAGCCTGCGTCGACGTCGGTTCGGCACGGAAGTCTCCTCAATATGTTTTGCCGTCCGGCCCCGCCGTTTCTCGGGGCCGTCGTGGCGCTTACTGCACTTGCATCTGTCCTACGTGACCGACGGTACGCGTGTGACTCGTGTGAAAAGAGTGACGAGATCGAATCGTGAGGAAACCGCTACCAACCCTTCCCCGGCGTCCGGAGCCCGCCTGGGCGCCCCCAGATTGCCGAGCTGCCCGGAATCGGCGGGCGATAGTCAACGTGTAAGCGGGAGCGGCGGGGCGCCGACGATACGGGCGGGCGCTGGTCGGCTACCCTTGGCGCCGATGACCGCTCGTTTTGACCTCTTTGTCGTGGGTTCCGGATTCTTCGGCCTGACCATCGCCGAGCGCGCAGCCACGCAGCTCGGCAAGCGCGTTCTCGTCGTCGAGAAGCGCCCGCACATCGGCGGTAACGCCTACTCCGAAGCGGAACCGCAGACCGGCATCGAGGTCCACAAGTACGGCGCCCACCTGTTCCATACCTCTAATAAGAGGGTCTGGGACTACGTGCGGCAGTTCACCGAGTTCACCGGCTACCAACACCGAGTGTTCGCCATGCACGGCGGCCAGGCCTACCAGTTCCCGATGGGTCTGGGCCTGGTGTCGCAGTTCTTCGGCCGCTATTTCACCCCCGATGAGGCCCGGGCGCTGATCGCCGAACAGGCGGCCGAGATCGACACCGCCGACGCGCAGAACCTGGAAGAGAAGGCGATCAGCCTGATCGGTCGCCCGCTGTATGAGGCGTTCGTCAAGGACTACACCGCCAAGCAGTGGCAGACCGACCCCAAGGAACTCCCGGCGGCCAACATCACTCGGCTGCCGGTGCGCTACACCTTCGACAACCGCTACTTCAACGACACTTACGAGGGCCTGCCGGTCGACGGCTACACCGCGTGGTTGGAGAACATGGCGGCCGACGAGCGCATCGAGGTCCGGCTCGACACCGACTGGTTCGACGTCCGCGACGAACTCCGGAAAGCGAACCCGGGGGCTCCCGTTGTATATACCGGGCCGCTGGACCGCTACTTCGACTACGCCGAGGGCAAGCTCGGTTGGCGCACCCTGGACTTCGAGCTCGAAGTGCTCGGAGACTGCGGGGATTTTCAAGGCACGCCGGTGATGAACTACAACGACGGCGACGTGCCGTTCACCCGCATCCACGAGTTCCGGCACTTCCACCCCGAGCGGGACTACCCGGCCGACAAGACGGTGATCATGCGGGAGTACTCGCGTTTCGCCGATGACACCGACGAGCCCTACTACCCGATCAACACCGAGGCCGACCGGGCGGTGCTGACGTCCTACCGGGCGCGCGCCAAGGCCGAGATGGACACCGCGAAGGTGCTCTTCGGTGGGCGGCTGGGCACCTACCAATATCTGGACATGCACATGGCCATCGCCAGTGCGTTGAACATGTACGACAACATCCTGGCGCCGCACCTGTCCGACGGGGTGCCGCTGGGGGAGGGCAGTAAGGCATGACCGACAGTTCCCGCGCGGTGAGCCGGCTTTCGCGGATCATCCTGCCCCGCCAGGGCGAGCCGCTGGACGTACGCAAGCTCTACATCGAGGAATCCGAGACCAACAGCCGGCGGGCGCACCCGCTCACCCGCACCAGCCTGGAGATCGGCGAGGAATCCGAAGTCTCGTTCGCGACGTACTTCAATGCCTTCCCGGCGTCCTACTGGCGGCGCTGGTCGATCGTCGAATCGGTGGTGTTGCGGCTGGAGCTGACCGGATCCGGGCGTGTCGACCTCTACCGTTCCAAGGCGACCGGCGCGCGGATCGCGGTGGACGGCAAGCCTTTCGGATCGGTGGAGAACACCGACAGGCCGACGGTTGTCGAATTCGAGGTAGGCCTGCAGCCGTTCGAGGACGGTGGCTGGATCTGGTTCGACATCACCACCGACACCGCGGTCACGCTGGACCGCGGCGGCTGGTACGCCCCGATCGAGGCCCCCAGCCGGGCCGACATCGCCGTCGGCATCCCGACCTTCAACCGGCCCGACGACTGCGTCAACGCACTGCTCGCACTGACCTCTGACCCCGACGTTGACGAGGTGATCAGCGCGGTCATCGTCCCCGACCAGGGCACCCGCAAGGTGCGCGACCACCCCGGGTTCGCCGCGGCGGCCGCCGGCCTGGGAGACCGGCTGTCGATGCACGACCAGCCCAACCTCGGCGGCTCCGGTGGCTACAGCCGGGTCATGTACGAGGCGCTGAAGAACACCGGCTGCGAACAGATCCTGTTCATGGACGACGACATCCGCATCGAGCCGGACTCGATCCTGCGGGCACTGGCACTGAACCGGTTCGCCAAGACGCCCACCCTGATCGGCGGGCACATGCTCAACCTGCAGGAGCCCTCGCACCTGCACATCATGGGTGAGGTCGTCGACTCGGGGGTCTTCATGTGGACCAACGCCCCGCACACCGAGTACGACCACAACTTCGCCACCGACCCCCTGGCCGAGTCCCCGGACCTGCACCGGCGCATCGACGTCGACTTCAACGGCTGGTGGATGTGCATGATCCCGCGCGCCGTTGCCGAGGAGATCGGCCAGCCGATCCCGTCGTTCATCAAGTGGGACGACGCCGAATACGGGATCCGGGCCGGCGAGCACGGTTACCCGACCGTCACCCTGCCCGGTGCGGCCATCTGGCACATGGCCTGGAGTGACAAAGACGACGCGATCGACTGGCAGGCCTACTTCCACCTGCGCAACCGGTTGATGGTGGCGGCCCTGCACTGGGACGGCAACATCTCCGGGCTGATCCGCAGCCACCTCAAGGCCACCCTGAAACACCTTGCTTGCCTTGAGTATTCGACGGTGGCCGTGCAGAACAAGGCGCTGGACGACTTCATGGCCGGCCCCGAGCACATCTTCTCGATCCTGGAGTCGGCGCTGCCGGACATCCACGCGCTGCGCAAGACCTACCCCGATGCCGTGGTGCTGCCGGCGGCCAGTGAGCTGCCGACTCCGTCGCGGCGCAGCCGGGCGATGCGCCCACCGGTGCAGCCGCTGTCGATCGGCTACCGGCTGGCCCGCGGCATCCTGCACAACCTCAAGGCCACCGAGCCGGAGCACCATCAGCGCCCGCAGCTCAACGTGCCGACCCAGGACGCCCGCTGGTTCCTGCTGTGCACCCAGGACGGCGTCACCGTCACCACCGCCGACGGACGCGGTGTGGTCTACCGGCAGCGCGACCGGGAGAAGATGTTCGCGCTGCTGCGCGAATCATTGCGCCGCCAATACGAATTGGCGCGCCGGTTCGACGCCTTGCGCCGGACCTACCGCCGGGCACTGCCCACACTGGCGAGCAAGCAGCAGTGGGAGACCGTGCTGCTTCCCGACGGTGCCACGTCGTCATGACCGAATTCGGCCGCGCGCTCGACCTGGATGATGCGGTGCCGCCGCACGGCGAGGACGCCGTGCTGGTCGGGGTGCAGTCGGCACTGACCGGCCGGCCCGGCGTACTGCCGGCGGCCCGGGCGATGTCGCATTTCGGTGAGCACAGCCTGGGCTGGCTGGCGGTGGCGGCGCTCGGCGCGCTGATTCAGCCGCGGCGGTGCCGCAGCTGGCTGGTGGCCGGCGCCGGAACATTTGCCGCCCATGCTGCCGCGGTCATCATCAAGCGCATCGTGCGCCGCACACGCCCGAACCACCCGGCGATCGCGGTCAACGTCGGCACCCCGAGTGCTTTGAGCTTCCCCTCGGCGCATGCCACCTCCACGGCAGCGGCGGCCATCCTGCTGGGCCGCGCGGCCGGGCTGCGGCGCAGGGGCCGATCGGCCCTGATGACACTGTTGGTGCCGCCGATGGCACTGTCTCGCCTGGTGCTTGGGGTGCACTATCCCAGCGATGTTGCCGCCGGCGCGGTGATTGGAGCCGCGGTCGCCGCAGCCGCGATCGGCCTGGACAACTCGGGAGACTCGGCATGAGCGCAGAAACTGAAGATCGAGTGCCGGATTTCGGCCCGCCGGCCAACCTGCTCTCCGGGGTGATCAAGGCCATGCGGCCCCGCCAGTGGGTGAAGCAGGTGCTGGTGCTGGCCGCGCCGCTGGCGGCGCTCGGCGGCGACGTGCACTTCGACTACGCCGATGTCGGCCGCAAGGCGCTGATCGCGTTCGTGGTGTTCTCGCTGGCAGCCTCGGCGGGGTACCTGGTCAACGATGCACAGGACGTCGAAGCCGACCGGGCGCACCCGACCAAGCGATTCCGGCCGATTGCCGCCGGGGTGGTGCCGGCGAGGCTTGCCTATGTGCTCGCGGCGGTGCTGGCGGCGGTGTCGCTGGGCATCTCTTGGTGGCTCACCCCCAACCTGGCCCTGGTGATGGCCATCTACTTGGCGATCCAGATGGCCTACTGTTTCGGCCTCAAGCACCAACCGGTGGTCGACATCTGCATCGTGGCCGCGCAGTACTTGCTGCGAGCCATCGCAGGCGGTGTAGCCACGGGCATCTATCTGTCGCAGTGGTTCCTGTTGGTGATGGCGTTCGGGTCGCTGTTCATGGTGGCCGGCAAGCGCTACGCCGAACTGCAGCTCGCCGAGCAGACCGGCGCCAAGATCCGGAAATCGCTGGAGAGCTACACCGGCACCTATCTGCGTTTCGTGTGGACGGCGTCGGCCACCGCGATGCTGGTCTGCTACAGCCTGTACGCCTTCGAGCGCGACAACGGCTCGGGTTCCTGGTACGCGGTGTCGATCATCCCGATCATCGTCGGGATCCTGCGCTATGCGGTCGACGTCGATGGCGGTATGGCCGGCGAACCCGAGGACATTCTGCGACGTGATCGGGTGCTGCAGTTGATGGCGCTGGCCTGGATCGGAACCATCGGTGCGGCCGTCGCCTTCGGGTAGCGCGACCCGAGGAGGCATGACGCCGGACCCCCGGGTCCGGCCGCTGGGCTGGCCCGCGGTCTCCTACAGCTCCTCGGTGCGGCTGAGCTCGTGGGCCGGCGTGGCGGTGGTGCTGTTGATGTTCGGCGTCGGCGCGTGGCGGCGGCGCTGGATCTCCGACGATGGACTGATCGTGCTGCGCACCGTGCGCAACCTGCTGGCCGGCAACGGACCGGTGTTCAACGTCGGGGAGCGCGTGGAGGCCAATACCTCTACGGCCTGGACGTATCTGGTGTATCTCGGCAGCTGGCTCGGTGGGCCGGTGCGCATGGAATACGTGGCGCTGGCCTTCGCGCTGGTGCTGAGCCTGGCCGGGGTGGCGATGCTGATGCTGGGCGCCGCCCGGCTCTACGCTCCGGGCCTGCAGGGCCGGCGCGCGCTGCTGTTGCCGGCCGGGGCGCTGGTCTACATCGCCCTGCCCCCGGCGCGCGACTTCGCTACCTCCGGCCTGGAGGCCGGCCTGGTATTGGCCTACTTGGGGCTGCTGTGGTGGATGCTGGTCTGCTGGTCACAGGCGCTGCGGATGCCCCGATCCCGCGCGCGCGGGACCTTTTTCACCGCATGCCTGGCCTTTGTGGCCGGCTGCAGTGTGCTGGTCCGCCCCGAGCTGGCGCTGATCGGCTGCGGCGCACTGATCATGCTGTTGATCACGACGCGGGATTGGCGGCCCCGCGCGCTGATCCTGATCGCCGGCGGCGCCCTGCCAGTGGCGTATCAGATCTTCCGGATGGGCTACTACGCCCTGCTGGTGCCGGGAACCGCGCTGGCCAAAGACGCGGCCGGCGACAAGTGGTCGCAGGGCATGATCTACCTGGCCAACTTCAACGCCCCCTACGCGCTGTGGGTGCCCGCGGTGCTGCTGGTGGCGCTCGGCGCGGCGCTGTGGGTGGGCTCCGCCGTCCGCTACCGGCCGCGCCGGCCGGTGCCCCCCGGCGTCGGCCCGTGGGCCCGACTGGTGCAGAGCCCGGGAGCGGTGGTCTGTTTCTTCGTGTTCAGCGGGCTGCTGCAGGCGGCCTACTGGGTGCGCCAAGGCGGCGACTTCATGCACGGGCGGGTGCTGCTGGCGCCGCTGTTCTGCATGCTGGCCCCGGTGGCGGTCATTCCGGTGCTGCTGCCCGATGGCGCGCGGTACCGCCGCGAGGCCGGCTTGCCGCTCAGCGGCGCCGTCGGCCTGCTGTGGCTGGCGGTGGCCGGCTGGGCGCTGTGGGCGGCCAACTCGCACGGAATGGGCGATATGGAAGGGGGAGGCACCCGCGTCACCTACTCCGGAATCGTCGACGAGCGCCGCTTCTACTCCCAGGCGACCGGCAACGCCCACCCGTTGACCGCTGCGGACTACCTCGGCTACCCGCGGATGCGCGCCGTGTTGACCACGATCGCCGCCACCCCCGACGGGGCGTTGCTGCTGCCGTCGGGCAACTACGACCAGTGGGACGTGGTGCCGGTCATCCTGCCGGTGCCCCCGGGAATCGGCGTTGCGGCCGATCCAGATCCGGACGGAACCGGACCTCACACTGTCTTCTTCACCAACATGGGCATGCTGGGTATGAACACCGGTCTGGACGTTCGGGTGCTGGACCAGATCGGGCTGATCAATCCGATCGCGGCGCACACCGAACGGCTGGAGCATGGCCGGATCGGCCACGACAAGGACCTGTTCCGGGATTGGATCGTGGCTGACGGCCCCTGGGTCAAGTGGTATCCGCTGATCCCGGGCTACCTGGACCAGGACTGGATCGCCCAGGCGGAGGCCGCCCTGCGCTGTCCCGACACCGCGGCGGTGCTGGGCTCGGTGCGTGCGCCGATGGGGCCGCGCCGGTTCTTGTCCAACGTGTTGCACTCGCCGGGTTTCACCCGCTACCGGATCGAGCGGGTCCCGCGCGACGAATTGATCCGCTGCGGACTGGCTGTGCCCGAACCGACCCGACCGACCTACACCGGGATGCCCCCCGAGGTTCCCTGAGTGTCGATCCCGGCAAAATGTGACGGACGTCATTGCCGCTTGGGCGGGTCCATCCGCGGAGCCGGTTCTCACCGGCTCGAATGCCGCTGATCGAGTTGGAGTGCGAGTGTCACAGAATCAGGCATTTGGCGAGTGGGCGAGTCCAATGGGTGAACCCCGAGTCTTGGATTTCCGGCATTTTGTGGTTGACTACACCGGCACTGTTGCGTTCGCACGCGCAGATTCGGCCCCGAGTCGGGCCGCTTACGAGCTAGAGCCAGAAGTACGGCAACGAAGAATGAGGGATGCCAAGGATGAAGCTGCTTGACAGGTTGATGGTCGTCGCCGGTGGCGCGGCCCTGCTGGCGGGACTGGTCGGTGTCGTCGGTGGTACCCCGGAGGCGAGCGCGTTCTCTCGGCCGGGTCTGCCGGTGGAGTACCTGCAGGTGCCTTCGGCCGGCATGGGGCGTGACATCAAGGTCCAGTTCCAGAGCGGTGGCTCGGACTCCCCGGGCCTGTACCTGCTCGACGGCATGCGGGCCCAGGACGACTTCAACGGCTGGGACATCAACACCCCGGCGTTCGAGTGGTACCTGAACTCGGGCATCTCGGTGATCATGCCGGTCGGCGGCCAGTCCAGCTTCTACAGCGACTGGTACAAGCCGGCTTGCGGCAAGGTTGGCTGCCAGACCTACAAGTGGGAGACCTTCCTCACCAGCGAGCTGCCGGCCTACCTGGCCTCGGAGTACGGCGTGAGCCAGAGCCGCAACGCCGCGGTCGGCCTGTCGATGGCCGGTTCCTCGGCGATGACGCTGGCGATCTACCACCCGAACCAGTTCACCTACGCGGGCTCGCTGTCGGGTTACCTGAACCCGTCCACCGGTAAGGGCTGGATCGGCCTGTCGATGGGTGACGCCGGCGGCTACAAGAAGAACGACATGTGGGGCGACGACAACGACCCGGCATGGCTGCGCAACGACCCGACGGTCAACGTCGACAAGCTGGTGGCCAACAACACCCGCCTGTGGGTCTTCTGCGGTAACGGCAAGGCCAACGAGCTGGGTGGCGACAACATCCCGGCCGTGTTCCTCGAGCAGAACTTCATGATCGGTGCGAACAAGAAGTTCCAGGAGCTCTACACCGCAGCCGGCGGCAACAACGCGGTCTTCAACTTCCCGGAGTACGGCACGCACAGCTGGGAGTACTGGGGCCAGCAGCTGCAGGCCATGAAGCCGGATCTGCAGAGCCACTTGGGCGCCACGCCGGGCAGCGGCGCGAGCAGCAGCAGCTCGGGCGAGTAGTCCAGAACACCAAAGATGTACCGCCGACGGCGGCGCCCCGACGGGTCGCCGCCGTCGGTCGTTTCCTGCCCTGCCCGCCAGTGCCGTGTGATTGACTACCTCCCGGGGTCGGGGCGCGCGACCAGCGGGTGGAATCATCACGAAATCTGTGCCGACGAGCGAGGTGGATATGAGCGGACTGTCGAAGTTGCTGCGGGCGCTGTGCGTGGCCGTGTTGGTGCTGGGAATGTGGGGCGGGGGCACGATCGTCGGTGCCGGCGCGCACGCCGCACAGTTCGAGAACCTGATGGTCCCGTCGCCCTCGATGGGCCGCGACATCCCGGTGGCGTTCCTGGGCCAGGGACCGCATGCGGTGTACCTGCTCGACGCGTTCGACGCCCACCCCGACGTGAGCAACTGGGTGACCGCGGGCAACGCGATGAACACCCTGGCCGGTAAGGGTGTCTCGGTCGTCGCCCCGGCCGGCGGCGCCTACAGCATGTACACCAACTGGGAGCAGGACGGCAGCAAGCAGTGGGACACCTTCCTGTCCAGTGAGCTGCCGGACTGGCTGGCGGCCAACCGGGGTCTGGCGCCGGGCGGTCACGCCGTGGTCGGCGCGTCCCAGGGCGGTTACGGCGCAATGGCGCTGGCCACCTTCCACCCTGACCGGTTCGGCTTTGCGGGCTCGATGTCGGGCTTCCTAGGGCCGGCCAACACCACCGAGGGCGGGATCATCGCCGCGGGCCTGCAGAACTTCGGCGGGCTGGACCCGAACGGCATGTGGGGCGCGCCCCAGCTGGGCCGGTGGAAGTGGCACGACCCGACCGTGCACGCCACCCTGCTCGCGCAGAACAACACCCGGGTCTGGGTCTACGCCCCGCTGGGCGGCGCCTCCAACCCGGCCGCGATGATCGGCGACCCGTCGCAGGCGGCCGGCAGCGGTCGGTACTTCAACCAGCAGTACCGCCAGGTGCGCGGCAAGAACGGGCACTTCGACTTCTCCGGCGGCGACAACGGCTGGGGGTCGTGGGCGTCGCAGCTGAGCGCCATGGCCGGCGATATCGTCGGCGCGATCCGCTAGCGCGGCGAAGCCGGGCGAAGCGGGATCGCGCTTGGATCGAGCGATCCGCTAGCGCGGCGAAGCCGGGCGAAGCGGGATCGCGCTTGGGTCGAGCGATCCGCTAGCTCTTATGCGTTCGGTGGCTATCGCCGCGGATCTGTACCGTGAAAGGCGATATGGCCAAGAAGAAGACATCGAGTACCCCGCGGAGATCGACGAAATCCCCCCGGAAGTCGCCTCGCAAGTCGCCCGCTAACCGCCGGCGCGTCCTCGCCTGGATCGCCGCCGGCTCAATGGCCTTGGTGGTGGCGCTGGTGATCGTCGCGGTGGTGATCTGGATTCGCCGCCCGGCCTCGCCGCCGATCGCGGAGCAGCCGGCGGCGGGCGTCCCGTCGACCAGCTCGGTGCCGACCCGGACCCGCAAGCCCCGCCCGGCCTACCAGGACGCCAGCTGCCCGGACGTGCAGCTGGTGTCGGTGCCCGGCACCTGGGAGTCCTCGCGGACCGACGACCCGCTCAACCCCACCGAGTTCCCTCGGGCGCTGCTGCTCACAGTCACCCGCCCGATCGCCGAGCAGTTCGACGGGGCCCGGGTGCAGACGTACACCGTTCCGTACACCGCGCAGTTCCACAATCCACTGTCGGCCGACAAGCAGATGAGTTACAACGACAGCCGGGCCGAGGGCACTCGCGCCACCGTCAAGGCGCTGACCGAGATGAACGAGAAGTGCCCGCTGACCAGCTACGTGCTGATCGGCTTTTCGCAGGGCGCGGTGATCGCCGGGGATGTGGCCAGCGACATCGGCAATGGGCGCGGCCCGGTCGACGAGGACCTCGTGCTGGGCGTGACGCTGATCGCAGACGGTCGCCGCCAGGAAGGCAGTGGCAGCGGGGTCAATGTGCCGCCGACACCGCCGGGCGAGGGCGCCGAGGTCGCCCTGCATGAGCTGCCGATCCTGTCCGGAATGGGACTGACCATGACCGGTGCCCGCGAAGGCGGATTCGGTGACCTTGCCCAGCGCACCAACGAGATCTGTGCCCGCGGCGACCTGATCTGCGCCGCGCCGCGAGAGGCGTTCAGCGTCGGCAGATTGCCCGCCACCCTGGAGACACTGGCCGGCGGAGCGGGTCAGCCGGTGCACGCGCTGTACGGCACCACTGATTTCTGGGACCACGACGGCGAGTCCGCTACGCAGTGGACGTTGAACTGGGCACATGGCCTCGTAGACAACGCGCCGCGCCCGCCGCACGGCTGACGCCCGGCGGGGCTCGACGAAGGAGAGGCGAAGCTGGGACCGCATCGTGACCCGGCGGTTCAGTGAGGCTCGACGAAGGAGAGGCGAAGCTGGGACCGCATCGTGACCCGGAGACCGGCGTCACACGCGGTACCGTTTGATTTGGCGTGGACCGCACCGACCTCTAACATTAAGAAAAATTTAAGAGCGGCGGTCGGTGGCCGCGGGGCAGCAGCGCGTCGTCGGGTGCCGGCAACCCATTACCATCTGTGAGGTCCCGGGCCCGCGCGATGTAACGCAGCGGCGTGGCCACACGCGCCCGGCAGCTGACTAAGAACGTATGTTCGCGACAGGAGATTTTGCATGGCCCCGGCAACACAGGCCAGTTACCACAACCCGTTCGTCAAGGACGGCAAGATCCGGTTCCCGGACAACGCCAACTTGGTGCGGACCGTCGAGCGCTGGGCTGGCTTGCGCGGCGAGAAGATCGCGTACCGCTTCCTGGATTTCTCCACCGAGCGTGACGGCATCGAGCGCGACATCTCATGGTCGGACTTCGGAGCGCGGAACCGGGCGATCGGTGCCCGGCTGCAGCAGGTCACCAAGCCCGGTGACCGGGTGGCGATCCTGTGCGGGCAGAACCTGGACTACCTGGTGTCCTTCTTCGGGATCATGTACGCCGGTCGCATCGCCGTGCCGCTGTTCGACCCGGGCGAGCCGGGCCACGTGGGCCGGCTGCACGCGGTGCTCGACGACTGCACGCCGTCGGCGGTGCTGACCACCACCGACTCCGCTGAAGGCGTCAACAAGTTCTTCCGCAGCCGCCCGGCCAACGCCCGGCCGCGGGTCATCGCGGTCGACGCGTTGCCGCCGGAGGTGGGATCGACCTGGGTGATGCCCGAGACCGACCGGAGCGAGGTGGCTTACCTGCAATACACCTCTGGCTCCACCCGGACCCCGACCGGGGTGAAGATCAGCCACCTGAACCTGCCCACCAACGTCGTGCAGTTGCTGGACTCACTCAAGGGCCGCGAAGGCGACCGGGGCGTCAGCTGGCTGCCGTTCTTCCACGACATGGGTCTGGTCACCATCCTGCTGTCGTCGGTGATGGGTCAGCAGTTCACCTTCATGAGCCCGGCCGCGTTCGTGCGCCGGCCAGGCCGATGGATCCGTGAGCTGGCCCGCAAGGAAGGGGAGACCGGCGAGGTCTACTCGGCGGCTCCCAACTTCGCCTTCGAGCACGCTGCGGCGCGCGGCCTGCCCAAGGACGGCGAGCCGCCGCTGGACCTGAGCAACGTCAAGGCGATCCTCAACGGCAGTGAGCCGGTGTCTGCGGCGTCGCTGCGCAAGTTCAACGAGGCGTTCGCGCCGTACGGGTTCCGTGAGGAGGCGATCAAGCCGTCCTACGGTCTGGCCGAGGCCACCCTGTTCGTGTCCACGACGCCGATCGGCGAGAAGCCGAAGATCATCTACGTCGACCGCGAAGCGCTCAACAACTCCAACCGCCTGGTCGAGGTGCCGGAGGATGCACCGAACGCCGTCGCGCAGGCCTCGGCCGGCCGGATCAGCGTCGACCAGTGGACGATCATCGTCGACTACGAGACCGGCGCCGAGCTGCCCGACGGCCAGATCGGCGAGATCTGGCTGCAGGGCAACAACATGGGCATCGGTTACTGGAATCGCGAGGAAGAGACCGTCGACACGTTCCAGAACGTGCTCAAGTCGCGTACCAGCCCGTCTCGGGCCGAGGGCTCCGACGAGAACGGCTTCTGGGTGCGTACCGGTGACTACGGCGCCTACTACCAGGACGACCTCTACATCACCGGCCGGGTGAAGGACCTGGTGATCGTGGACGGCCGCAACCACTACCCGCAGGACCTGGAGTACTCCGCGCAGGAGGCCAGCCGGGCGTTGCGGGCCGGCTATGTCGCGGCGTTCTCGGTGCCGGCCAACCAGCTGCCGCAGTCGGCCTTCGACAACCCGCACTCCGGGCTGAAGTTCGACCCGGAAGACAGCTCGGAGCAGTTGGTGATCGTCGCCGAGCGCGCACCGGGCGCCCACAAGCTGGACTACCAGCCGATCGCCGACGACATCCGGGCGGCGATCGCGGTGCGCCACGGCGTGACCGTGCGTGACGTGCTGCTGGTGTCGGCGGGCACCGTGCCGCGGACCTCCAGCGGCAAGATCGGTCGCCGCGCCTGTCGGGCCGCCTACCTGGATGGCAGCCTGCGCGGTGGCACCACCGGTCCGAACGCCTACCCCGACGAGGTCTAACCCCAGATGAGCGAGGCTCCGCAGATGACCGGCGACGGCGACGACGCAATCCTGCGCGGCACCAGCCGCACCGACCTGACCGTCGCCGACATGCGGGCCTGGCTGCGCAACTGGGTGGCCAATGCCACCGCCCAGTCGCCGGAGAAGATCAACGAGACCGCTCCGCTGATCGAACTGGGCCTGTCGTCGCGTGACGCGGTGGCGATGGCCTCGGACATCGAGGACTTCACCGGGGTCACGCTGTCGGCGACGGTGGCGTTCCGGCACCCGACCATCGAGGCACTGGCCACGGTGATCGTCGAGGGCGAGCCGGTGCTCGAGGACGACGCGGCCGGCGAGGACTGGTCGCGCGACGCCGATGTCGCCGATATCGCGGTGGTCGGCCTGGCCACCCGTTTCCCGGGCGACATGAACACCCCCGAGGACACCTGGGAAAAGCTGCTGGCGGGCTTCAGTGCGATCACCGACCTGCCCGAGGGCCGCTGGTCGGAGTTCATGGAGGAGCCTCGGGTTGCCGAGCGGGTCAAAAAGGCGCGCACCCGCGGTGGCTACCTCTCTGACATCAAGGGCTTCGACGCGGAATTCTTCGCGCTGTCGAAGATGGAAGCCGACAACGTCGACCCGCAGCAGCGGATGGCGCTCGAGCTGACCTGGGAGGCGCTGGAGAACGCCCGGATCCCGGCGTCAAGCCTGCGCGGTGAAGCGGTCGCGGTCTACATGGGTTCGACCAACGGCGACTACCAGAACCTGGCACTGTCCGACCCGAGCATCACCCACCCGTACGCCATCACCGGCAACTCCAGCTCGATCATCGCCAACCGGGTGAGCTACTTCTACGACTTCCGCGGTCCGTCCGTCACAGTCGACACCGCATGTTCGTCGTCGCTGGTCGCCGCGCACGCCGGTGTGCAGGCGCTGCGCAGCGGCGAGGCCGACGTGGCGGTGGTCGGCGGCGTCAACGCCTTGGTCACCCCGCTGGTGACGGTCGGTTTCGACGAGGTCGGTGGGGTGCTGTCGCCCGACGGCCGGATCAAGTCGTTCTCGTCCGACGCCGATGGCTACTCCCGCGCCGAGGGCGCCGGCGTGCTGATCCTCAAGCGGGTGGACGACGCGCGCCGTGACGGCGACCAGATCCTCGCGGTGATCGCCGGCTCCGCGGTCAACCACGACGGCCGGTCCAACGGCCTGCTGGCGCCCAACCCGGACGCGCAGGCCGCGGTGCTGCGCAAGGCCTACAAGAACGCCGGTATCGACCCGCGCACCGTCGACTACATCGAGGCGCACGGCACCGGCACCATCCTGGGTGACCCGATCGAGGCCGAGGCACTGGGCCGGGTCGTCGGCCGGGGCCGCGCCGCGGACAAGCCCGCGCTGCTGGGTGCGGTGAAATCCAATGTGGGCCATCTGGAGTCGGCAGCCGGTGCGGCGAGCCTGGCCAAGATCGTGCTCGCCTTGCAGCACGACAAGATTCCGCCGTCGATCAACTACGCCGGACCCAACCCCTACATCGACTTCGCCGGCACCCACCTGAAGGTTGCCGACACCGCCACCGACTGGCCACGCTACGGCGGCTATGCGGTGGCCGGAGTGTCCGGTTTCGGATTCGGCGGTGCCAACGCGCACCTGGTGGTGCGCGAGGTGTTGCCGCGCGATGTGATCGAGCGGGAGCCGCAGCCCGAAGAACCTGCTGTCGAGGAGGCTGCCGGGCCCGTCGTCGAGCACGAAGCCCCCCGCTTCGACGAGTACGGCGAGTTCATCGCACCGGAGGGCTCGCACGGCTACGGCGACGAACCCGAGTACGAACTGCCCGGCCTGACCGATGAGGCGTTGCGGCTGCGCGACGAGGCGCTGGCCGAGCTGGCTTCAGCGGAACCGTTGATGCCTCTGATTCCGTTGGCCGTCTCTGCCTTCCTGACCTCCCGCAAGAAGGCCGCCGCGACCGAGCTGGCCGACTGGATCGACAGCGAAGAGGGCCGGGCCACCCCGCTGACGTCGATCGGCCGGTCGCTGTCGCGCCGCAACCACGGCCGCTCGCGCGCCGTGGTGCTGGCCCACGACCACGACGAGGCCATCGCCGGCCTGCGCGCCGTCGCCGCGGGCAAGCAGAAGCCGAACGTCTACTCCGTCGACGGCCCGGTCACCAATGGGCCGATCTGGGTGATGGCCGGCTTCGGTGCCCAGCACCGCAAGATGGGCAAGAACCTCTACCTGCGCGACCCGATCTTCGCCGAATGGATCGGACGCGTCGACGCCCACGTCCAGGACGAGCGCGGCTACTCGGTGCTGGAGCTGATCCTCGACGACTCGCACGAGTACGGCATCGAGACGTCCAACATCGCCATCTTCGCCATCCAGATCGCGCTCGGCGAGGTGCTCAAGCATCACGGAGCGCGGCCCACCGCCGTCATCGGCCAGTCACTGGGCGAGCCGGCATCGGCCTACTTCTCCGGGGGTCTGTCGCTGGCCGACGCGACCCGGGTGATCTGCTCGCGTGCTCACCTGATGGGTGAGGGCGAAGCGATGCTGTTCGGCGAGTACATCCGGTTCATGGCGCTCGTCGAGTACTCGGCCGAGGAACTCAAGACGGTCTTCGCCGACTTCCCAGGTCTGGAGGTGTGCGTCTACGCCGCCCCCAGCCAGACGGTGATCGGCGGTCCGCCCGAGCAGATCGACGAGATCGTCGCGCGCGCCGAATCCGAGGGCCGCTTCGCCCGCAAGCTGCAGACCAAGGGTGCCGGCCACACCTCGCAGATGGACCCGCTGCTGGGCGAATTCTCCGCGGAGCTGCAGGGCATCGAGCCGCACACCCCGAACATCGCCATCTTCTCGACGGTGCACGAGGGCAGCTACGTCAAGCCCGGCGGCGAGCCGATCCACGATGTGGACTACTGGAAGAAGGGGATGCGACACAGCGTCTACTTCACCCACGGGGTCCGCAACGCCGTCGACAACGGCTACACCACCTTCCTGGAGCTGGCGCCGAACCCGGTCGCGCTCATGCAGGTAGGGCTGACGACGGCCAGTGCTGGGCTCCACGATGCCCAATTGATCGCGACGTTGGCTCGCAAGACCGACGACGTCGACGCCTTGACCATCGCGATGGCCCAGCTCTACGTCTACGGCCACGACCTCGACTTCCGCACCCTGTTCCCGCGTGAGGTGCAGGGGCCGATCAGCCCGGCGGAGTTCGCCAACATCCCGCCGACACGCTTCAAGCGCAAGCCGCACTGGCTCGACGCCCGGTTCTCCGGGGACGCTACCGGTGTCATGCCCGGGTCGCACGTCGCGACCCCGGATGGCCGGCACGTCTTCGAGTACGCCGGTCGCGGCGAGACCGACTTGGCCGCCCTGGTGAAAGCCGCTGCCGCAGCGGTTATTCCGGACTCGACCCTGGTGGCCTCCGAACAGCGGGCGGTGCCGGGCGAGGGTTCTCGGCTGGTGACGACGCTGACCCGGCACCCCGGCGGCGCGGCTGTACAGGTGCACTCGCGCATCGGCGAGTCGTTCACGCTGGTCTACGACGCGCTGGTGTCGCGTGGCGGCGCAGCCGGGGTGTTGCCGGTCGCCGTCGGTGCGGGCACCGCAGTGGCGGAGTCGGTTTCGGCTTCGGTTGCGCCGGTTGAGGAACAGGTCGACGACGCCGCGATCCTGCACGACAACCTGACGGCCGGCGCCGGCCTGGCGGCCGGTTTCGCCAAGTGGTCGCCGGACTCCGGCGAGACCATCGCGGACCGGTTGGGCACGATCGTCGGCAGTGCGATGGGCTACGAGCCCGAGGACCTGCCGTGGGAGGTGCCGCTGATCGAGCTGGGCCTGGATTCGCTGATGGCCGTGCGGATCAAGAACCGGGTCGAATACGACTTCGACATGCCGCCGATCCAGCTGACCGCGGTCCGTGACGCGAACCTCTACAACGTCGCGGAGATGATCCGCTACGCGGTGGAGCACCGCGACGAGATCGAGGCGCTGCACGAGCATCAGAAGACCCAGACGGCCGACGAGATCGCCGCCGAGCAGGCCGCCATCATCGCGGCGGCCAAAGCGGCCGAGGCGGCGCAAGACGCGCCGGCTCCGGCAGCCGAACCCGCTGCCGCACCGCCGGCCTCGGACATCCCGATCCCGCCGCCGCCCACCGATCCTTCCGGCCCGGGTGCCAATTCGAGCGGGGTCAGCACCAAGACCGCTGCCGCAGCGGCCGCCAAGGTGCTCACCCAGGAAGCCGTGACCGAGGCGCTGGGCGCCGACGTGCCGCCGCGTGACGCCGCCGAGCGGGTCACGTTCGCCACCTGGGCGATCGTCACCGGGAAGTCGCCGGGCGGCATCTTCAACGAATTGCCCGCCGTCGACGACGACACGGTGGCGAAGATGGCCGAGCGGTTGTCGGAGCGTGCCGAGGGCATCATCACCGTCGACGACGTGAAGTCGGCGACCACCATCGAGGCCTTGGCGACCATCGTCCGCGATCAGCTGGAAGACGGCGTGGTGGACGGTTTCGTCCGCACCTTGCGCGCCAAACCTGAAGGCTCCAACAAGGTTCCGCTGTTCGTGTTCCACCCGGCCGGTGGTTCGACCGTGGTCTACGAGCCGCTGATGAAGCGGTTGCCCGCTGACCTCCCGGTGTATGGCATCGAGCGGGTGGAAGGGTCCATCGAGGAGCGCGCCGCCGAGTACGTGCCCAGGCTGCTGGAGCTGCACGACGGGCCGTTCCTTTTGGCGGGGTGGTCGCTGGGCGGGGCGCTGGCCTACGCGTGTGCGATCGGGCTGAAGCAAGCGGGCGCCGACGTGCGTTACGTCGGGCTGCTCGACCTGGTGCTGCCCGGTGAGCCGATCGACCAGAGCAAGGAAGGCATGCGGGCGCGCTGGGACCGGTACGCACGGTTCGCCGAGCGCACCTTCAACGTCGAGGTTCCCGAGATCCCCTACGAGGAACTGGAGAAGCTCGACGACGAGGGCCAGGTCCGCTTCGTGCTGGACGTGGTCGCCCAGAGCGGCGTGCAGATCCCCGGCGGCATCATCGAGCATCAGCGCACGTCGTACCTGGACAACCGGGCCCTGGACACCATCGAGATCCAGCCCTACGAGGGCCACGTCACGCTGTACATGGCCGATCGCTACCACGATGACGCCATCGTGTTCGAGCCCGCCTACGCGACCCGAAAGCCCGACGGCGGCTGGGGCGAATACATCTCCGACCTGGAGATCGTGCCGATCGGGGGCGAGCACGTTCAGGTGATCGACGAGCCATACATTGCCAAGGTGGGCGCCCACATGACCGAGGCCATCAACCGGATCCAGGGAGAGCAGTGAGTAACAAGACCACCGCCGAACTGCTGGCCGAACTGCGCGAAAAGCTGGAGCTGGCCAAGGAACCCGCCGGTGAGGCGGCCATCGCCAAGCGCGCGAAAAAGGGCATCCCGAGCGCTCGCGAGCGCATTTATGCGCTGCTGGACCCGGGCAGCTTTTTGGAGATCGGTGCGCTGTGCAAGACCCCCGGTGACCCGAATGCGCTGTACGGCGACGGCGTGGTCACCGGCCACGGCCGAATCAACGGCCGCCCCGTCGGGGTGTTCAGCCACGACCAGACCGTGTTCCAGGGATCGGTCGGCGAGATGTTCGGTCGCAAGGTGGCCAAGCTGATGGAGTGGGTGGCCATGGTCGGCTGCCCGATCATCGGCATCAACGACTCCGCCGGCGCCCGCATCCAGGACGCGGTGACATCGCTGGCCTGGTACGCCGAGCTGGGTCGGCGCCACGAGATGCTGCGTGGCCTGGTGCCGGAGATCTCGATCATCCTGGGTAAATGCGCTGGGGGAGCGGTGTATTCGCCGATCCAGACCGATCTGTTGGTGGCCGTGCGCGATCAGGGCTACATGTTCATCACCGGACCTGACGTGATCAAGGACGTCACCGGCGAGGACGTCAGCTTCGACGAGCTCGGTGGTGCCGACGTGCAGGCGCAGCGCGGCAACATTCACAAGGTGGTCGAGGACGAGGCGGCGGCGTTCGCCTACGTGCGCGACTACCTGTCGTTCCTGCCGTCGAACCACTTCGACGACGCGCCGATCGTCAACCCCGGGCTGGAGCCCGAGATCACCCCGCACGACCTGGAATTGGACGCGATCGTGCCGGACTCGGACAACACCGCCTACGACATGCACGAGATCCTGCTGCGGATCTTCGATGACGGTGACGTCTTCGAGATCTCCGAGCAGCGCGGCCCGGCGATGATCACCGCATTCGCCCGGGTCGACGGGCATCCGGTCGGCGTGATCGCCAACCAGCCGATGTTCGTGGCGGGGGCGGTCGACACCGAGGCGTCCGACAAGGCCGCCAGCTTCATCCGGTTCTGCGACTCCTTCAACCTGCCGCTGGTTTTCGTCGTCGACACTCCTGGCGCCATGCCCGGGGTGGCTGAGGAGAAGAACGGGATCATCAAGCGCGGTGGCCGGTTCTTCAACGCGATCGTCGAGGCCGACGTGCCCAAGGTGACGGTGATCATCCGCAAGGCCTACGGCGGCGGCTACGCGGTGATGGGCTCCAAGCAGTTGTCTGCGGATCTGAACTTCGCCTGGCCGACGGCTCGCATCGCGGTGATCGGTGCCGACGGCGCGGCCCAGCTGTTGGTAAAGCGGTTCCCGGATCCGACCACGCCCGAGGTGCAGAAGATCAAGCAGGATTTCATCGACGGCTACAACGAGAACATGGCGATCCCGTGGACTGCCGCCGAGCGGGGCTACATCGACGCCGTGATCCAGCCGCACGAGACCCGGTTGTTGCTGCGTAAGTCGCTGCGTCTGCTGCGGGACAAGCAGAACTTCCCGAAGGTGCAGCGCAAGCACGGCCTGCTGCCGATCTAGCGTGTACCGGCGTCCCGGTGTCCTGGCGCGAGCGTGCGTGTCTGTATCGTGACACGCCGGTGTGGATGTGCAACCGTGCGCGCTCGAATGCGTCACCATGCTAAGTTTTGACTCAGAATGGCCCTAGTGGGCGACGCTGGCGCTAAGGATGCGTGGCCGCTTGCTCCTGGTGAAGTCGGCTGACCAGGAATTCTAAGAAAGTTAATCTGAGTTTGACATAACAGATAGTGCTTGTAATCATTCAGGTTCGATAATGCTCCGCTTATGTGCGGCCTGGAGAATCTTGCGAGGAAGTCGGCATGTTTGATGCAGTCACGGTACGGTCCGGCCGCAGCGAGTCTGGTCTGCTAGCTGCCCTGGCTGCCGTCACCCTGGTGGCCGGCGTCAGTGGTGCGCCCCAGTACGCGTCTACGTCGCCGACTGCCAACCATGCCAGCGTGCTTCTGTCCGCCGCCGAGGGCGGATCCCTGTCGAACTCCGGCATCGCGCTGATCATGGGCCCCAGCATGCTGCCGACCCCGAGCCAGCACTACGCCGACACCGTGGATCAGCTGTTTCTGCAGCCGCACGGCTTTGACGGCGAGCTGCAGGTACTGACCACGCCCGAGGAGGCCTATCTACTCGACGACTCCATGGCCAAGGGCGCGGCGATTCTGACCGACAGAGTGTTGAACCTGATCGACGAAGGCAAGGTGGACGAGGACCACCCGGTGACCGTCTTCGGTTACTCGCAGAGCGCCGCTCTCACGACCTTCACCATGCAACAGCTCCACGACGCCGGCGTACCGAGTTCGGCCGTGCACTTCGTGCTGATCGGTGATTCGGCGAACCCTCTGGGTGGTTTGATGGTCGGATTCTCAGATTACCCGGGCATCACGGCGAACATGGCGGAAGACCATGTCACGCTCGGCAACCCGACCCCGAATGATCTGTACCCCACCGATATCTACACCTTGGAGTACGACGGCTTCGCGGACTTCCCGAACTATTTCCTCAACCCCTTGGCGGACCTCAACGCAATCATGGGTCTGGCCTTTCAGCACATCGCGTACCTCGGCTTGTCCCCCGATCAGATCGCGGACGCCGTCCAGTTGGAGACCAGCCCGGACAGCATGATCAACTCCTACGTGATCCCCAGCGAGTACCTGCCGCTGCTGTACCCGCTGTTGTTCGTCCCGATCACCGGAAAGCCGATCTACGACCTGCTGGAGCCGGCCATGCGGATCCTGGTGAACCTGGGCTACGGCAACATCGACCACGGCTGGAACGACGGCCCAGCCGACGTGCCGACGATGGTGACCGAGGACATGCCGAACCTGGACTGGAACGAGGTGAGCGACGCGTTGATGGCGGCCGCGAAGAGCGGCTTGGATGCCTTCGTTGCCGACCTGTTCGACCCCGACACCTATGTGCGGGTGGACATGGTCGACAACCCCGCGCTGGACGGATTGCTCTCGGCCATGGCGGGCGTGGGTGTTGCGGCGGGCGACAACCCGTCGGTGGACGACATGCTCAACGGCCTGACCAACATGGTGTGGGAATCGCTGGTCGGTCAGTACATGAATGCCGCCTACTGGGACGCTCAGGCCTAGCGTCCGCGGTTCGTTTCCGCTCCTTGCTTTTCCCCTCGAATCGGGGTGCCCGGCGTGCCTAACGGGTGGTCTCGGGCGCATAAGTGTTGCGTAACGCTTCAGCAACACCAGTCACTTCTGTTGCAAACCAATTATCGTTTACCCCAGGCGATCCCATGAGGGGCGAGCCGCCGAGGTTCCAATTCTGCCGGGCCGGAACGTGATTCCGGCTGCCCGGATCGCCGTGCGAATCGTCGGAGGCCTGACGAGGGGGCCGACGTGTGTACTGGCAGCGTGTGTCGTAGCGGCTGGGCGCGATGAGTCTGCTGCTGCCGGCAAGGCCGTCGGTGCCGGTCGCACGGCAACCGCGTAGGGCTCCCGATGAACATAAACGACTGCTGCGCAAAGCAATTGCGGCATCAGCGATCGGTAACGCGACCGAATGGTATGACTACGGCGTCTATGCCGTCGTGGCGACCTACCTGACCGAGGCCTTCTTCCCGGACACGCTCGGCAACCTCGGGACCATGCTCGGCTTCGCGGTCTCTTTCGTGCTCCGGCCGCTGGGCGGCATGATCTGGGGTCCGATCGGAGACCGGTTCGGACGAAAGTCGGTCCTGGTCGCGACGATTCTGCTGATCGCGGTGGCGACGACGTTGATCGGAATCTTGCCCACCTACGCCACGGCAGGTTGGTGGGCGCCAGGCCTGTTGATCGCCCTGCGCGTGGTGCAGGGCTTCTCCACCGGTGGCGAATACGGCGGTGCTGCAACGTTTATGGCCGAAATTGCACCCGATGACAAGCGCGGAATCTACGGCAGCTTCCTGGAGTTCGGTGCCGTCGGCGGCTTCGTTCTCGGCAGTGCCGTCGTGTTGGCGCTGGAGGCGATGCTCACCCACGAGCAGATGGCGGCCTGGGGCTGGCGTATTCCGTTCCTGCTGGCGCTGCCGTGGGGTGTGCTGGGGCTGGTGCTGCGCAGTCGGATGCCCGAGACGCCGGTGTTCGCCGAGTGTGTGGCGTGCGACGCGATCAAGGGATCGGCGTGGGACCGACTGGTCGACCTGCTGACCAACTACACCCGACCGATCTTGGTCACGTTCGCGCTGCTGGTCGCGCTGAACATTATCGACTACACCCTGGTGACCTACCAGCCGACCTATCTGCACGCCTCCGCCGGCCTCGACGCGCGCAGTAGGACGGCAGTGGTGCTGGTCGGAGAGTTGGCCATGATGGCCTGTATTCCGTTCGCGGGTGCCTGGTCGGACCGGATCGGTCGAAAGCCGCTGTGGCGCGGCTCGCTGGTCGGGTTCATCGTGTTGGCGCTGCCGATGTACTGGCTCATGGGCCAGGGATTCGCCTTCGCGCTGATGGGATTCACGGTGCTCAGTGTGCTGTTCGCTGCGCCGCTGGCAACCGTGGCGGCCACCTTCCCCGCGATGTTCCCCACCCAGGTGCGCTACGCGGGATTCGCGATCGCCGACAACGCGGCGGTCGCAGTCTTCGGCGGCACCGCGCCGGTGCTGGCCGACTCGGTCATCGAACACACCGGTTGGCAGCTGTTTCCGGCGGCGTATTTGGTGGCCGCCGCGGTGCTCGGGTTGGTGGCCTTGCGGTTCCTGCCGGAGACTCTCGGTTGCTCCCTACGCGGTACGGGCATCCCCGGAGTGCAGGATGAACTCGAGCGCGAGTTGGCGGCCGTCGTTGAGAATCAGCCGGTGAGGCCCCGCGAGCGTGCACGGAATGACGCCTAATGCGGCGTGTCGCGGTCCAAACACGCACGCTCGCGGGGGTTGTGGTGCCGGTTTAGGCCTTGATCCGGATCTGGCCCGGTGACCACCAGCCGCTGCGGGTAGCGCTGCCCAGATCCAACTCCGCGGGCGTGGCCGGCGTGATCACCTCGAACTGACGCAAAGAGCCCCAGTCCCGGCCCCAGTCGTAGTTGAGGTAGGTGGCCATCACGTGCGCGCGCAGCAGCATGTCGGAGATACCCAGCAATCCGCCGTTGACCCCGTCCTGCCAGGTGTCGGTGTCCTGCTTCTTGGCGTTGTAGTCCGGGGTGATTCGGTACTGCGGCACCTCGGTGACCCCGTTGGCGTGCAGCATCGGGTGCTGGCACGGGAAGGCCAGGCCTACCGCCCAGTCCAGCAGCACCGGCCGTGAAGAGCCGATGTACTCCTGGATGGTCTTCACCTCGGGCAGCCGCGGCGGGGTGAACGCGATCCAGTCCCGCGGGTTCAGTGACTTGTCCACGGCCACAATACGTACCGCGACCGCCTGGGCGGGGATCTGCGCCCGCGGGAAGCGCAGGTTGCGCCACATCCGGGGCCACTCGCCGAACAGGTCGTAGGGCACCAGCCGGCCGGCGGCCACCGGCGCGCCGTCGGGACCGGGCACCCCGTATTCCAGCTGAACGTCCTGGCCGGTGGTGTAGCCCTTGAGCACGCTGTTGCCGGCGATGGTGCCCGCGGCGGTCACCGCCACCAACGGGTGGGCGTCTCGCTCGGCCGCGCCGGCAGAAGGCAGGGCGTACCAGGCCGACGTCAGTCGACTCTCCTGCTGGCCGTCGGTGCTGTAGCTGCCGGCCAACGGAATTCGGGCCGGGTCGAGTCCGTAGGGCAGCGGGACCCTCGAGCCATTAATGCCAGCTCTCGGCAATTTCTTCGGGGCGTCCCAGTCGTAGTCGGTGCCCGGCTGGGTGATCGGCATCCGCAGCGCCTCGGCGACCACCTTCTCCGGCACCCCGCTGGCGGTGAAGCCGACCGGGTCCGCACCGCCCAGCGGTCCCAGATCCCCGTACTCGCCGGGCAGTGGCGTCAGTGCGCCGTCGTTGGGGTCCGGCTCGACCAGTACGTTGTCGGCCAGCCCGCAGCCGCCCACGAAGGCGCGCACATTGGCCAGGCCATTGGAGTAGGTCGGGTACTCGCGGATGATCCCGGCCACCATCGAGGCCACGAACACGCACACCATGAAACCGGCCGCCACCGGAATGGGCGCGGCGGTCAATGCGCGGGCCAGTCGGCCCTCGCCGCGGTCGCGCGGCGCGAAGTGCAGCCAGGTCGCCCAACCGGCCGTGACGGCGAACATGGCAAACAGGACTGTGCTGACGGTGATCCCACCGATGCGCGGCATGTCGGCGTTGAACGGCACCCCGTAGCTGGAGACGTACCACCAGCCGTTGGTGGTGGCGAAACACAACGCCAGGATGAACAGCACCGCGGCCGCGAACGCCATTCTGTTGCGCGACCAGCGCACCACTTGTCGCGATACCAGCACCGTGGTCAGCGCCGCCATGGCTCCGGCCACCGCGGCGAACAGCCCGAAGTGGTGCACCCACTTGGTGGGCGCGAACATCAGCGAGAACATGGTTGCCAGGATGACGCCCATCAGCCGCCACACCGGACCGCTGGCGACACCGGCAACGCGCTTGCGGCGCAACATGATGAACATCGCGGTGAACAGGCACAGCGCGCAGATCAGAAAACCGAACCGCCGCGACAGCGAGCCGTCGACAGTCGGCAGGATCAGGTAGTAGTAGCGCAGGTTCTCGGTGTACCAGGCCTGGCTGGGGCCGATCGCGGTGCGAACCCTGGTGGCTTCCAACACCGCTCGGATGGTCTGGTCGGCGAACACCACGGTCAGGATCACCGCGCCGGCGGCCAGCAGCGGCGCCACCAACGGCCAGGTGCCGTGAATGCGGTGACGGCGCACCAGAATCCGCAGCAGCGGCCGGCCACCGGCCAGCAGCGCGGCTACCGCGATCAGCCCGGTGGGCTGGATGCCCAGGGTGAAGGCCGCGCAGATGATCGCCAGCGCCGCCGGGGTCAGCCGGCTGGAGATGATCGCCCGCTCCACCAGCACGTAGGTGATCAGCGAGCCGACCGCGATGATGCCCTCGGGCCGCAGACCGTTGTTGAACGGCATCCATGCCGCCAGCAGCACCAAGCCGGCCGCCCACAGCGCGGGCTTGCTGGCCGCCACCGCGGGCCCGAATCGGGGCAGCACCTCGCGGCTCAGCAGCAGCCAGCACACCAGCCCGGCGACCAGGTCCGGCAGCCGGATCCAGATGCTGGCGTCGGAGACATGCGTCATCAGCGCCAGCAGGTTGTAGTACCAGCCGAACGGGTCCTCGGGACTGCCGAACCAGCGGAAGTAGTTGCTCATGTAGCCGGCGTGGTCGGCCACCCGGGCCATCCCCAGGATGTAGCCGTCGTCGGAGGAGTTCGCACCGATCACGTACCAGAGGACGAACCCGAATACCACCACGACGTCCGCCAGAGAGAAGAACCGCCAACGGCTCGGGATCAGCCGGTGCATCCGGCGCCCGTCGAGCCGGTCCAGGCGCCACAGCGCCAATACCGCGATCACGGTGGCCAGGATGGCCGCGTAGATCGCGGCGCGCTTGAGCGCGGTCGGCTTGGTGGAGAACCGGGTGTCGATGTCGGCGGTCAGCGACAGACCGGCCGGCGCGGGACCGGCCAGATCGGTGAACACCCCGACGATCTGCGGGCGCAGGTTGGGGTCGGGCCAGCCGTAGCGCTGGGTGATCCCGCCGATGGTGGCGAACGTTCCGGCGTGCGACGACGTGACCTCGATGGCCGAACACCCCGGGACAGTCTCGGTTCCTTGAACCTTGGCCCGCGGTGCGGTGGCCAGCACCACGTTGCGGTCGGTGACGTCCACCCGCTTCTCGGTGACCGTGATGAACAGCCCGTTGAGCGCGGCGTCCTTACCCTTGGCCGGCGCGGTCGCCAGCAGCGTGCCACCCTCGGCGGGCAACTGGCGCACCAACGCGCAGGGCACCTTCACCGACATCGAGATCGGGGTCTGCGAGATCAGCGGTGCCGTGACACTGCCCAGCTCGCCGTGCTGCGGCCAGTTCAGCGTGGCGGTGGTCTGCACCACCGGCAGCAGCGGGGTGGCCACCGACAGCAGGAAGCCCACGAGGCCGGCGACGACGGCCACCCAGCGGGTCAGCCGAACGTCATTCACAGGTTTGCTCACGGCAGTGCTCGAATCGGTCCGGGCCGGCTCCAGCCGGTAACAGTGACGGTGCCTTCTTGAACGGTTGCGTCAGGTGCTTCCGAGGCGGGGATGAGTCGGTGATAGGCCTCCACCGCTCCCCAGTCGCGGTACCAGTCATTGCGCAGGTAGGTCGGGACGGTGGTGGTCCACAGCATCGCCTGGGTGATCATGAACGGCCCGCCGTCCTCGGCCGACTGCCACAGGTTCGACGATGCCGCGGTCTGCTTGTGGTCGGGCATGATCCGGTACTCCGGCAGCTCGGCGATGCCCAGGTGCTCGGCGAACGGCCGCTGGCACGGGAAGTTCGCCGCGACGGCGATGTCCATCAGCACCGGGGTCTGCGGGCCCATCAACTCACTGATGGTCTTGACCAGCGGCACCCGTGGCGGGGTGAAGGCGATCCACTGCTCGGTGGACAGGTTCGGGTCGTTGGCGACGATGCGCACCACGTCGGTGCCCGGCGGCGCCCAGGCCAGCGGGAACCGCAGGTTGCGCCAGGAGTTCTGCGGTCCGATGTCGATCGGTTCGGTCTGGCCGAGCGCTCGGATAGCACCGTTCGTGCCGTCCGTGCTGCCCCACTCCAGGTTCAGCGGCTGGCCGTAGTCGAGCTTGCCGTCCTCGCCGTGCGACCAGATGGCGCCGGCAGCGGCGACTACAACGATGGGAGCGCGATCGGGGCCGCGTCCAGGCTCCGGCAGCCGGTACCAGACCGAGGTGGCGTGTGCGGCCACCTGCTCCTTGTACGAGCCGAGCACCGGGGTGACGGCCGGGTCCAGCCCGAACGGCAGGGCCACCCGCGAGCCGTTCACCCCGTCGGGGGCGTCGTCGGGGATCTTGCCGCCCGCGGTGCCCGCCGCGTCGCTCTGGTTGGCGCTGGGCTTGTTGGGGGAGGCATCCGCGTTGGGCACGCCGGGCTTGGCGATGACGGCCAGCGACGTCAGGTCCTCATCGACGGCGTTGGGATCGAAGCCGTACGGGTCGGAGCCGCCGAGCGGGCCGAGCTCGCCGTAGGTCTGGCCGCTGACCGGTTGCAGCAGACCGGCGTTGACGTCGGGTTCGGCCAGCACGTCGTCGGCCATGGCGCAGGCAGGACCGCCGCGAACGCCGGAAAGCACAGCTTCGGCGTTGGCTTTGGCGGTGGTGTAGGCCGGGTAGCGCCCCGCGGCGGCCTTGGCCATCGAGCCGACCATCAGCAGCACCATCAGGCTGGCGACGATCAGCAGCGGGGTGGAGGCCAGGATCCGGTTGCGCCGGTTGGGCGTCACCTCGGTGTGTCCGGTGTAGTCCAGCCGGAAGTGCTGCCAGCCGGCCAGCAGGCCGGTGGCGATCGAGGCCGCCAGGAACATCGACGTCACCGGGCGGCTGGCGATCACCGGCGGGATGTCGAACCACGGAACCCCATACCCGCCGACGTAGAACCAGCCGTTGACCCCGGAGGTCGCCACCGCCACCAGGAACAGCAGCGCGGTCACATACAGGGTCATATTGCGTCGGCTGTGCAGCCCGACGCGGGCGAAGGTGAACGCGGTGAGCGCCGCCAGCGCCCCGGCCAGCCCGGCGAACCCGCCGAACTGCACGGCCCACTTGGTCGGGGTGAACGTCAGCAGCAACAGGCCCACTGCGGTGGATCCGATCAGCCGCCAGGCCGGGCCACTGGCCACCCCGTTGATCCGGCCGCGCCGCAGCAGCACCACCAACATGGCGAACATGCAGAACAACAGGACCAGCACGGCGAACCGGCGGGTCAGCGAGGCGTCGACGTTTTCTTCGACGGTCAGGAAGTAGTAGCGCAGGAACTCCTGGTACCAGGCGATGGTCGGGCCGACCACGTACTTGATCCGTGCCGATTCGGCGACCGCGGCCAGGGTCTGAGACCGGCAGACCACCACGGCGATCACCGAGGCGGCCGCGGCCAGCACGGCCAGCGGCGCGACCAGACCGTCGGTGGCCCGGCGCTTGCGGATCACCGCCCCGATGGCCCGGGAGCCGGTCAGCAGCGGGGCCAGCGCGATCAGTCCGTGCGGAGCCAACGTGACGGTGAAGACCGCCACCAGGACAGCCAGCGCGGTGGGCACCAGTCGGCGGGTGGCGATCGTGCGTTCCACCAGCACCCAGACTCCCAGGGTGCCCAGCGCGATCAGGGGCTCGGGGCGGAGGCCGTTGTTGAACGGCAGCCAGGCCGCCGCGAACATGGCGGCGGCGGTGAACACCGCCACTCGGTTGCCGGAGAGCCGGCCCAGCCGGGGCAGGATGCGGCGGCTGATGATCAGCCAGCACGCCATGCCGGCCAGCGTGGCGGGCAGTCGCATCCACACCCCGGCGGTGCTGATCGTGCTCAAGTGGCCCAGCAGCGAGGGGTACCAGTCGAACGGGGCCTCGGTGGCGCCGAAGAACCGGTAGTAGTTGGCCACGTAGCCGGCGTGCGCGACATTGCGGGCCATCGTGAGGTTGTAGCCGTCGTCGGATGAGATGGCGCCGATGACGTGCCACAGTGCGAGCGTGCCGATGACGCCCACGTCGGCGAGCCGGGTCACCGCATGGACCTTGGATCTGGCGCGCCGACGCCGCGGTCCGTCCAGCACCGCCAGCGCGAGGATCGATGCCAGCACTGCCAGCACCCCGAGTGCCATCACGGCGGTCTTGAGCGGGGTGGGTCCGCTGATGAACCGGGTGTCGACGTCGATGCGCGCGTTCAGGCCCGGCTGTGGGCCGATCTTCAGTTCGGTGAAGACGCCGCCGATCTGCGGTTTGTTCTCCGGCGGCAGGGTGCCGGTCGCGCCGGGGATGCCGACGAAATCCGCGCCGACGCCGCCGGCGCCGGCCCATAGGTGCAGTTGGGTGCAGTCGGCGAGCTTGCTACGCGGGGCCGCCGCGGCCACATGGTCGCGGTAAGCGGCGAACACGGCGGTCTTGTTTGCCCGCACGAACAGGCCGTGCGCGGTGGCGTCGACGCCGCCGGCCGGCACGGTCGACAGCACCAGCCCGCCGCTGGCGGGCAGGGTGGCCATTGCCGAGCAGGGGATGGTGATGTCCAGGCTGCGGGGCGCTCCGGACACCAGTGGAGCGGTGATGTCGCTGACGTGGCCGTCGGCGTCGAGCCCCTGGGGCCAGGTGATGGCGGCGGTGGTCTGTTTGACCGGGAGCAGCGGGGTGATGCCGCACAGCAGCACGCCGGTGACGCCGGCCACCACCGCGATCAGCCGTGCGATCCGATAACGCTGCTTGGGCTGGTCGTAGGTGGAGGACACGAGCCTCGATGTTAGGCGACGGAGCGGGCGCTGCGGCGGACCCCGTCCCGCCCGTCTCGGAACCGGGATACCCGCCCGTCTCGGACCCGGTCCCGCCCGTCCCGGAGCCGGGACATATGTGGTTGTTGCCCGCCTCTGAGCGACAGCGTGCGTTATGTCAGGCTGGGGGCAGGAGCTGGGAATGGCCGGGCGCAACGCCCGCCGCCTCGGCCCGCAGCGCCATCACCCGCTGGTGAATCCGGTACTCGGTACTGCGCGGCATCGAGGCGGGTCCGTAGCGGCCCCGACCGCGCCGGAACACCCGGCCGCGTCCACGTTCCCAGCGCAGGGCATCCGAGATCGCCTTCGATGGCCGCCCCGGGACGCCGAAGCCCCGGGAGTCCAGCTCCGCGGCCAATTCGCCGATGCCGCACGTCCCGTGATGCAGCAGGTAGTGGGTCAGTACGTAACGCAGCTCGATGCCGCGCAATGATCTCCGGCTCGTCATGTGGCGAACCCTGACACGGCGGTCCGACACGGCGGGCAGTTGTCGCTCAGAGGCGGGCAACTGCCACATCTCTCAAGTCCGGTGACGGGTGGGACCAGAGTGAGGCGTGTGACGGAAATCAGTGCCGCAGCGGCGCTGGGCTCCAGAGCCCGGAGCGCACGGCCGTGCCCAGCTCCAGATGCGCCGGTGTGGCCGCGGGGTAGTACGGCGTCAACTGCTGCAGGGCACCCCAGTCGCGGAACCAGTCGTGGTTCAGATAACTGGGCACCGTCGTCGCGCGCACCAACAGCTCGGTGATGCCCAGCGGGCCGCCACCGTTGTTGTCCATCACCGGCGAGTTCGCCTCGGCGCCGAACCGGTCCGGCAGGATCCGCCACTTGGGCACCTCGGTCACCCCGTTCTGGTGGCCGAACGGGCGCTGGCAGGGGAACGCCAGGCCGACGAGCCAGTCCAGCAGCACGGGGTCCTCCGAGCCCACCACTTCCTGCAGGGTGCGCAGCTGCGGGACGCGCGGCGGTGTCACCGCGATCCAGTGCTGCGGGGCCAGATCGTCGTCGCGGACCACCAACCGGATGCGGGTGGCCTCGGCCGGGATCGCCGACATGGGCGCGCGCAGGTTGCGCCAGGCCGGGACCGCTCCGATGTCACCGAACTCGACCGTCCCGCCGGGCTTGTCGTTCGCGGCGCCGGACTCGGTGGCCCACTGCGCGGTGACCTCGCCGCGGTCGAAACGGCCCGCGGCCGCCACCACCAGCAGCGGTCCGGCGCTGGCCCGGTCGGCGGGCAACTGGTACCAGGCCGAGCGCAGCAGCGCCGGGACCTGAATGCCGGCGCGCCAGCTGCCCAGCACCGGCACCCGGGCCGGGTCCAGCTTGTAGGGCAGTCGGGCTCGCGAGCCGTTGATTCCCTCGCCGGACGTGATGCCGCCCTCGGTACCGGCTTCGCCGCCGGCGACCTGGGCGTCGTCGTCGGCCAGTCGGCCCAACCCGGGCGGGCCGATCATCTGGTCGGCCGAGACGTCGGCGGGGATCCCGTTGGGGGTGAACCCGATCGCGAATGTCGCGCCGAGGGCCTCGTCGATCGGGGAGCCGATCGGGGTGAGTATTCCGGCGGTGGGGTCCTGTTCGACCAGCACGTCGTCGGCCATGCCACAAGTCTTGCCGGTGAGGGCGCCCAGGTTGGAGCGGCCCACCGTCCAGGCCGGGTATTGGCCGATCATCGAGGCGGTCAGCGACACCACCTCGAACAAGATCAGCACCCAGGAGGCGATCGCCAGCGGGTAACCCGACAGCGCCGCCCAGCGCGGTGGCCGCTGCGCGCCGTTGGTGAAGTGGAACCAGGCCGCCGCCAGGGCCGCCAACACCGTCAGCCCCACGCCCATGGTGGCGAACGCCAGATGCCACTTGGGGAAGGCGTTCGACCAGGGCACCCCGAAGTTGGAGACGTACCACCAGCCGTTGACGCTGGCGAACGACAGCGCGGTGATGAACAGCACCACCGCGGTGAACAGCGTCCGATTGCGCCGCGAGTGCATTGCCGCGGCGCTCACCGCGACGGCGGCCAAAGCGCCCAGGGAGCCGGCCAGGCCCGCGAACACCCCGAAGTGATGCGTCCACTTGGTGGGCGTGAACATCATCGCGATGAACGAGATGATGGTGATCCCGATGATGCGTCGGCTCGGTCCGGCCGCGGTGCCGGGAATGCGGCCCTTGCGCAACGCCATCGCCACCGACACCGCCAGCGCGACACCCAGTGCCAGCACCGGGAACCGGCGCGCCACCGAGCCGTCGGGGGTGGCCAGGAACAGCCGCTCGTAGCGGACGTGCTCCTCGAACCAGGCCAGGCTGGGCCCGACCGCGGACTTCAGCGTGCTGGCCTCGATCTCGCCGGCCAGGGTCTGATCGCGGAAGATCACGATCGCGGTGATGCTGACCGCGGCGGCGATGGGCGCCAGTAGCGGCGCCAGCCCGAACTGCTTGGAACGCCGGTGCAAGATGGTGCGCAGCGGTCCGATCGCCACCAGCAGCGCACCGATCGACGCGATCCCGGTCGGCCCGGAGAACAACGTCATCGCGCCGATGATGCAGGCGATCGCCAGCGGCAGCAGCCGGCTGGTGGCCACCGCCCGCTCCACCGAGCACCAGGTCGCCAGGATGCCCAGCGCGATGATCGGCTCGGGACGCAGGCCGTTGTTCAGCGGCAGCCAGAACGCCAGGAACATGCCGGCCGCGGTCCAGGCCGCCGCTCGGCTGTGTTTGACGGCATGGCCCAGGCGGGGGATCACTTCGCGGCTGATCAGCCACCAGCAGGCCAGCGCCATGGCCAGGGTGGGCAGCCGCATCCAGATGCTGGTGGTGGAGACCTGCGACCACACCGCCAGCAGGTCGTAGTACCAGCCGAACGGCGCTTCGGGGGTGCCGAACCAGCGGTAGAAGTTGGCCAGGTAGCCGGCATGCTCGGAGATGCGTGCCATGGTCAGGATGTAGCCGTCGTCGGAGGTGTTGGCCCCGACGAAATGCCACCAGACCAGTACCAGGGTGACCAGCGCGTCCAGCGGCGACATTGACCACCAGCGGGCCGGCAGGAAACGGCGGTGCCGGGTGCCGTCGGCGGTGTCCAGGATGTGCAGGGCGATCAGCGCGGCGATCGTCAGCGCCACCCCGAGGATCATCGCGGCCAGCTTGAGCGGTGTTGGCGCGCTGGAGAAGCGGGTGTCGACGGTGGCGGTGAAGTCCAGCCCGGCCGGCGCCGGGCCGGACAGGTCGGTGTAGACCCCGACGATCTGCGGGCGGAAGTCATAGCCGCTACGTGTCCCGGTCAACGGCGAGCCGGGCTTTTCGGCGTTGGGTCCGTACTTGAGGCCGACGAACTCGGCGGTGACCCGGTCGGCGTGCGCGGTGAAGGTCAGTTTCTGACAGTTCGGGCCGAGCACCGCCGACAGCGGCGCCACCACGACCGGCACGTTGCGGACGACCAGAACGAGGTCGTCGTTGACCAGCTCGATGAGCAGGCCGCGGTCGACGGCCTTGGGGGCCTGTTTGGGGACCGTGGACAGCAGCACCGACTTGGCCGGGGTGAGGCCGGCCGCGGCCTGGCACGGCACGCTGATGTCGAGGTCGGTGGCGACGTAGCCGATCAGCGGTGCCTGCACGCTGGCCAGGGCACCGTTCTGCGGCCAGTTGAGTTCGGCGGTGGTCTGTTTGACCGGCAGTAACGGGGTGAGGATCGCCAGTAGGGTGCCCAGCACGCCGGCGACGACGGCGACAGCCCGAGCGATCCGGAAGTCGGCGCGCGTATCGGTCACGGACCAGATGTTATCGGTGTCCTCGACGGCGACGGTCAGGTGCGGATGGCAAGCACGAACGGGCCGACCTTCTGCACGTGGAACTGCGGCCCGGCGAACAGGGCAGCATCGAACTCCACGGTGTAGCGGCGCACGTTGGGATGGTTGGGGTAGACGTCCTTGGCCAGCTGCAGCGTGTAGCTGTCCCCGGCGCCGGGCCGCATCAGAAACACCGTCGGCGCCGGCCACGCCAAGTCGTCGAGCGCGTGGGTGAACTGCTCGGACGTTTCGAGCTTGGACCAGTCCTCGATCGCGGCGGCGCGCGCGGAGAACTGCGCCAGCGGGTTGGCGTAATGCGGCGTCAGCCCCTGGAAGCCCCAATAGGGGTAGTAGGAGAGGAAGCTGTAGTCCGCGGTGAGCACCACGGTCTGGTTGCGCGGTTTGCCGGTGGCGGCTGCAATCGCGCTGTCAATGGCCTCGTAGTACTTCGCCGCGCCCGGTGCGCGTCGGTCGCCGCGGTCGCCGTGGCCGTCGGTGTCGGTGTAGGCGACGGTGATGTCGGGCCGCAGCACCTCGGGAATGTCCTGGCTGAACGCGACCGCCCCGGCCAGCCCCACCGCGGTCGCGACTGGGTAGACGATGGTGTGCCAGCCCTGCGCGGCCCGGCCGAGCGCCTGGGCGCCCTCGATGAAGCCGAATACTCCGGCCGTGGCCAGCAGCACCGTCAGCGTCGGCTGGAGCCGGAAGCTCAGCAGGGTGGTGAGGGCCAGCGTCGACAGCATCGACAGCAGCGACCACAGGTAGACGCCGACGACGCCGATCGCCAGCGCCCCCGCCCGGGTCGACTTGGTGGCCCGCACCACCAGCCACAGCGTGCCCAGCAGGCACAGCGCTCCGAGCAGCGTGAACTGCAGCATCGGGAAGCTCAGTTCGGCGCCGTCGCCGGGCAGGTAGTGCAAGGCGCCGCGGGTTTCGCCGGCAGGGTGGTACAGCGCCTGCCGCAGATACGGTGTCCAGGTGATCGACGCGATGGCCGCGGCGATCACCCCGATCACCGCCAGGCGCAGTAGCGGGCCGAAACTTCGCCGGGCCACGGCTGCCACCAGCGCCATCAGCGTCACTGTGAACGCGGTGTAGGCCACCAGCAGGGTGTAGAAGGTGGCGGCAAAGCCCAGGAAGACACCGGCGCCGACGATGGCTCCCCAGCCCCGACCGGACGCCCGCAGGCCCGACCAGGTCAGGATCAGCACCGGGGGCAGCAGCACGGTGATCATCGCCGCGTAGGGCTCCGGGGAGCTGTAGGCCAGCGTCACCGCCGCCCCGGCGAGGGTGACCAGCAGCGCGTACTCGAAGCGGATCATCTTGTTCCACAGCACCAGCGCGACCGCGACCGCCACGGCGATCGAGGTGATCGCCCACGGCTTGTACATCTCCCAGGCCGGCAGCCCGGTCCAGGCGGCGGCCCGCCCGCCGAGCCAGAACCAGCCCGGCGGGTAGAACGGCGGCAGCCCCAGGTAGGTCATGTCGTGAAGCCGAGGACTGTCGGTCAGCCGGGTCAGGTATTCGGTGCGGAACTGCTGGTCCACCGAGATCCCGAACAGGTAGAGCTTGGTGGCCCCCAGCGGCATCGCCAGCGTCACCACCGAGAACGCGCTGGCGAACACGACCGCGGCCAGCCAGGCCAGCGCCTGCCGGCCGCGCCGCCACAGCACGGCCGCGGCGGCCAACCCGGCCAGACAACAGACCTGCCCGACGGTGGTCAGCGCATGCAGTTGGTTCGACGACGGATACGCCGGCCACTGAACCCGGGCGATCGCCATCAGCGCGACCACCGCGACGACGACCGCGATGACGCCGGCCAGGAGCATCTGGGCCACCGTGTTCAGCGCGTTACGCACGGCCACCACCAGTCCCAACTGTCACTCGGAAAGAGATATATGCCGATTGCCCGCCTTTGAGCGACAACCGTTGTCGCTCAAAGGCGGGCAACTCATCGCAGCCTTCCCCCACGTGACGCGTGTGACGCACGAGGCCGGCGCGGCTCATCGGCTAGATGGGCAGCCGGCGGAAGATCGCCCGCGGGACGTGCCGAAGCACCATCATGACGTAGCGGAACGCCCCTGGCGCCCAGACGATCTCCTTGCCCTTGGCGGCTGCGGCCACCGCCAGTTCGGCGACGTCTTCCTTGTCGACGGTCAACGGCGCTTCCTTGACGTGCGCGGAGAACCGAGTCCGCACCTGGCCGGGCCGGATCACCAGCACCCGCACCCCGTCTTCCCGAAGCGCCTCGCCCAGGCCCAGGTAGAAGCCGTCGAGCCCGGCCTTGGTGGAGCCGTAGACGAAGTTGGTGCGGCGCACCCGCTCACCGGCCACCGAGCTCATCGCGATGATCTGCCCGAAGCCCTGGGCGCCCATCTTACCGGCGAGCAGGACGCCCACCGATACCGCCGCGGTGTAGTTGATCTCAGCGACCTGCACCGCCTTGGCCTGGTTGTGCCAGAGCTCCTCGGCGTCGGCGTCCATGCCGAACGCCACGATCGCCACATCTATATCGCCGCCCGAGAACGCGGAGTCGATCATCGCCGGGTGGCTCGCGGTGTCCAGCGCGTCGAAGTCGACGATCCGCACCGACTTCGCGCCGGCCGCCTCCATCGCGGCGACGGCACCGTCGCGGCCGGGGTCACCGGGCAGGCAGGCCAGCACCACGCTGGCCGAGGCGTTGCGCAGGTAGCGCGCACAGATCGCCAGGCCGATCTCGGAAGTACCGCCCAGCAGCAGAATCGACTGGGGGTTTGAGGTCGCATCTAAAACCATGGACACACCATCTACAGAAGCTCCAAACGTCGGGCCATATCGGAGGCGAAGATCCCGTCGGGATCCACCTTGCGGCGCACCGCGATCCATTCGTCGATCCGCGGGTACATGGCGTGGAAATTCTCCGCGGTGGTACGGGAATCCTTGGCGGTGTAGAGCCGGCCGCCGAACTCCAGCACCCGGCGGTCGAGCTCGTTGAGGAATTCGTTGAGTCCGGATTTGATCTGAAAGTCGACGCAGACGTTCCAGCCAGGGATCGGGAAGCTCAATGGTGCCTGGTTTCCTGGGCCGAACAGCTTGAACACGTTGAGGAACGACGAGTGTCCGCTGGCCTGGATGTCGTACATGATGGCCTTGAACTCTTCTACCGCTTCGGTCGGCACCACGAACTGGTACTGCGCGAAGCCGGCCGGACCGTAGGCCCGGTTCCACTCTCCGACCATGTCCAGCGGGTGATAGAACTGCGTCAGGTTCTGCGCTTTACCTCGGTAGTTTCCGGACTTGCGATACCAAAGCTCGGTCATCGCACCGAAGATGAACTTGTTTCCCAGTCCGCTCGGGAACAAGTCCGGGGCGGTGAAGAACTGCGGAGCATCGAACTTCAGCGGGTTGCGGGCCAGCTTGTCGGGTAGCTGGTCGAGGGTCGCCAGCGAGCCGCGTGAGATCGCAGCTCGGCCTAACTTGGGTGGTGCGCTGATGGCGTCGAACCATGCAGAGGAATAGGTGTAGTTGGCTTCGCTGCCGTCGCTGTGGAAGGCGATGGTTTCGTCCAGGCCTGCCGTGACGTCGCCGTCGGCGATGAAATACGCCGTTTCGGTCGGTGTCATCGCGATGGTGGCGCGCAGGATGATTCCGGTCAGACCGTTGCCGCCGACCGTGGCCCAGAACAGTTCGGATTCGCAGCCGTCCGGGGTCAGTTGGCGCACCGATCCGTCGGCGGTCAGTAGTTCCATAGAGACGACGTGGTTGCCGAAGCTTCCGGCGCTGTGGTGGTTCTTGCCGTGGATGTCGCTCGCGATCGCTCCACCGACGGTGACCTGCCTGGTCCCCGGGAGGACCGGCACCCAGAGGCCCAGCGGCAGTGCGGCACGCATCAACTGGTCCAGATTGACGCCGGCGTCGACGTCGACCAGCGCGGTAGCGGCGTCCATCGAATGGATCCGGTTCAGCGCGGTCATGTCGATCACCAGGCCGCCGCCGTTTTGGGCGTTGTCGCCATAAGAGCGGCCCAGGCCTCGGGCGATCACGCCACGGCTTCCATCGTCGCCCGAGCGCGCCACCGCCTTGGCGATGATTTCGACATCCGGGGTCGCCAACACCTGCGCCATGCTCGGCGCGGTGCGGCCCCAGCCGGTGAGGCGGCGCGTTGTGGTCTGCAGCTCGGTGCTCAACATCGCACATGAGGGTACCGCCAACGCGCCGGATCCCGGTTCAGCGTGACTATTGCCATCTGTCCCGCTACGATCGCGCAATGCCTGAGACCTCTGCGAGTGAATCGTCCTCTGCCAAGCCCAAGACCGCGGGTTTTCCGCAATCTTCCACCTCTGCGTCGGCATTGTCGGTGCCCACGATCGCCGCGCTGGCGCTGGCCGTGATCGGCATCGTTTTGGCCATCCTCGGTTGGTTCTACCCGTCGACGAGCCAGAAGTTCTCCGACGACCAGCGTGCCGAGGCCAAGGGCAAGATCTGCGAGGCGCAGGCCGTCGTGCGTCAGGGCACCCAGTTCAACACCAACCTGCAGAACCCGGTGCCGGGCGACCTGGCCGGTGACCTGGCGGTGGGCACCAACGCCCGGCTTTCGCTGTTCGCCGGTGGCGCCTTCCTGCACCAGAGCCTGGAGGCCAACCCGGCCACCCCGGACGACGTGTCGAAGGCCGTCGGCGACATGGCCGACACGCTTGAGGCGCTGAGTATCAACTACCTGGCTGGGCACTCGCCCGAGGACGCCGTCCAGCAGCCGCTGCGCGACCAGCTGCGCGGTCAGATCGACGTCCTGGACAACCTCTGCCAGCAGCAGTAATTCAGCAGTAGCAATTCCGTTCGATCTGTAGGTGCGCTGGGCGATGTCGACGACAGAGCCCAGCGCATTTACGTTGGTGGACCTGCTCGCGCAGCAGGCCGACCGCCACGGCGACAAGGTCGCCTTTCTCTTCTGCCCGGAGGGCGACGACGAACACGACCGGCTGACCTATCGCGAGTTGGATCGTCGGGCCCGGGCTGTCGCCGCCGGTCTGCAGCAGCACGGCGCGGCGGGCCAGCGAGTGCTGATCTTCTGCCGGCCGGGCCTGGACAGCATCGTCGCCTTCTTCGGTTGCCTGTACGCCCGCGCCGTCGCGATTCCGGTGGACGCCCAGTGGACCTCGGCGCGAATCGCGGCAATCGTGCCCGATGCCCGCGCCGAAATCGCTCTGGCCACCACGAAAACCCAAGACGGGATCCGGGCCGAAGCCGACCGCGCAGCCGAGGCGGCGGGCTTGCCGCCGCTGCAGTGGTTCGCCACCGAAGAATTGAGCGGCGATGAATCCGCCGCCGATCGCTGGGCGCTGCCGCCGGTGACCGCGGCAACCGTCGCCGCAATCCAGTACACCTCCGGAACCACCAAGGCGCCCAAGGGTGTGGTGCTGACCCACGGCAACTTCATCCACAACCTTCAGACCGTTCGCCAGACCTGGAACCCCGCGCCGGACAACCCGGTGTTCCACCGCCCGGTGGGTTCGGTGACCTGGCTGCCGCAGTATCACGACCTGGGCCTGATCGGCGGTGTCCTGATGACGCTGTATGTCGGGACGACCACGGTGGTGATGTCGCCGGGCGCCTTCCTGATGCGGCCTATGCGCTGGCTGGAGGCGATGTCCCGGCACGGCGCCGTCATCTCCGGCGCGCCCAATTTCGCCTACGACTGGTGCGTCAAGCGCAGCACGCCGCAGGAGCGGGCAGCGCTCGATCTGTCCAACTGGCAGGTCGCCCTGAACGGCGGCGAACCGGTGAATCCCGCGTCGCTGCGGGCTTTCTCCGAGGCGTTCGCACCGGCCGGGTTCGTCCCCGAGACGTTTTTACCGGTGTATGGCCTGGCAGAGGCGACGCTGGGCGTGTCCGGCGGATCGGATGCCGGCGCGCAGGGGTTGCCGGTGATCGTCCACGTCGATCGCGGGGCGCTCGGTGAAGACCGGATCGTCGAAACCGCGGCCGACGATCCGGTGGCGGCCGCGGTGGTCGGATGCGGGCGGCCGCGCGGCGGCCAGCGGGTGATCATCGTCGACCCGGAAACCCGAATCGAGTGCGACGCCGACGGAGTCGGGGAGATCTGGGTCTCCGGACCCAGCGTGGGGCAAGGCTATTGGCGGCGCGGCGCGGAGACCGAGCAGACCTTCGCCGCGTACCTGACCGACACCGGCCAAGGTTGCCAGGAATCTCGGGGCCCGTTCCTGCGCACCGGGGACCGCGGATTCCTGCATGACGGTGAACTGTTTGTCACCGGGCGCTGTAAAGACATGATCGTGCTGAGCGACGTCGTGCACTACCCCAACGACATCGAGCGCACCGTGCAGGGCTGCGACTCGGCGTTGTTGGCGGGGCGCGGTGCGGTGTTCGCGATCACCGGAGAGCGCGGGGATCCGTTCGCCTGCGAACGGCTCGTGGTGGTCCAAGAGGTGCAGCGACACCGGATGACCGACACCGATACCGACGCTGTGCTGGCCGAGATCCGCGCCGCGGTCCGTCGGCACCACCGGACCGAGGTGCACGATGTGCTCCTGGTCAAACCGATGAGCATTCCCACCACGTCGAGCGGCAAGATCCAGCGCGCCGCGTGCCGGGAGAAGTTCAGTGCGGGCGAGCTGGTGGCCGTTGCCCAGTGGAACGCACCGCCGCCCCCGGCCGCCGAACCCGAAATGGCTGCCAAGCAGCAGATGGCGCTCGGCCTGGCCCGCTTTGTCGGCAGGCTGGCACGCCAACGGCGCGAATCGGACTGACAACCGACACGCCCGGGCATCTCCGATCCGCACCGAACGGCGTGAGGGCGACGGAACCCAGCAAACCCCGTCGCTGCCGGCTCCGGGCACGACGAGGCAGTGCCCGCCGCGCGGGATCGTGAGCCCGGCCAAGCCCTCGCTGCGCCAACTCCAGCCGTGGAAACGTCCGCGTCACGGCGGAACCGCCGGCAACGCGTACGTGGACGGATGTCCACCGAGGTCGCCCGATGCAATCTATGATTGTTCAGCAATTTGTCAGCTTTTGGTGGATCAAAAAGTTGTTAATCGCATTGCTTAAATGATGTTAATGAGGGCGACAATGGTCGACTTCACCGGAAGTTTGAGCGGTACCGCGGGTCTCCACCTGCGCTGACTACGCACGTTGTCAGTTTAGTGACTACGCGTGTTGTCGGAATTTTGACTACAAACGTTGTCTTTGCGGGCCTGAAAAAATCGCCTGTGACCCTGAGAAATCTATATTGGAAATGTGACGCTGCTCATGTACTGTCGCGAACGTTTGATACCTCGAGAGGGAAGAAATTTCCGATGCAGCAGTTACTTCGTCCCTACGCCACGACGGGTGTCGCCCTAGTAGGTGCCGGCCTCGTCAGCGTCACTGCTGTGCCGATGCCGCAGGTAGGCCTGCATACTTTGCCGGCGCCGAGGCAGGATCTCGCGCCGGTCCAGCAACCGAATCTGCGGTTGGTGGCCAACACATCCGACGTACTGGTCACCTGGGATCAGCTGTTCAGCAACACCGCCGCCAACCTGGCCAACCTGGGTCAGCACTTCGACTCCGGGATGCTGCCGTCGGAGCTGGGGCTGCTGCTGTCGTCGGTCGCACCGTTCATCACGGTGAGCAACGCCTGGAACGAGATCTGGGCCGCGATCACCGCCGATCCGGCCAACACGCTGAGCATCCTTTTCAACGCGCCGGCCACGCTGCTCAATGCCTGGCTCAACGGCACCGACACCGTCACGGTGTTCGGGCTCACCGTTCCGGCGTTCAACGGCCTGCTGGCCGGGGGCCAGCCGCTCGACATCGACATCACCCTCGGCCAGGTGGTGAACACGGTGCACCTGGGCGCCAAGACCGTGACCGACATCCTCAGCGGCATCGGGATCGGTGACCTGTCGATCGGCTCGATGGTGACCAGCGTGCTCGACGGGGTGGGGCTGGGAGATCAGACTCCGCTCGATCTGCTCAACGCGATCGGCATCGGCGGTGAGCCGGCGGCGCAGCTGGCGACCAGCTTGCTCGACGCGATGGGCTTGGGTCAGCAGAACCTGCTCGACATCCTGGGCGACCTCGGTCTGAGCGATGCGTCGCTGGCCGGCCTGGGCACCAAGGTGCTCGACGCGATCGGTATCGGCAACCCGACGCTGGGTGACCTGCTCGGCGACGTCGGCCTGGCCGACCAGTCGGTGTCGGGCACGCTGATGGCGGTGCTGAATGCCGCCGGCATCGGGGACCCGACCGTTACCGGCCTGCTCGACCAGCTCGGTTTCGCCGACCAGCCGGTGTCAGACCTGGCGGCCAGCCTGCTCGACGGGCTGGGACTGGGCCAGCAGAGCCCGGTCCAGCTACTCGACTCGCTGGGCCTGGCCGACCTGACCATCGGCGACATCGTGCCCAAGGTGCTCGACGCGCTGGACCTGGGGCAGCGCAGCCCGCTCGACCTCATCGACGCGATGGGCCTGGGCGATGTCAGCCTGGGCACGCTGGCCGTCGACTTCCTCGGCGGCGCCGGCCTGGGCGACGCCACCGTCGGAGACCTGGTGAACGCCACTGGCCTGGGCGACTTGACGATGCAGAACATCATCGACGCCTCCCACCTGGGCACCGTCTCGCTGGGCGACATCTTCCGGAACCTGGGCTTCGGCGGCCTGACCCTCAACGACCTGATCACCGCCACCGGCGGCGACGCCATCGCCGACAAGATCGGCGGCAACGGCATCGTCAGCGGCTTCGACGACCAGACCATCAACAGCATCCTGGGCGGCCAGGGCATGGGTGACCAGACCATCGCCGAGCTGCTCGGGCCGATGGCCGACCAGAAGCTCAGCGACCTGCTGTCCGAAAACCTGAGCATGACCCTGAGCTCGCTGCTGTCCGGGATGGGCTTCAACGACCAGTCACTCGACGAGCTGGTGGCCAGCTTCGGCCTGGACAGCACCAGCCTGGGCCAGCTGCTCACCGACATGGGCCTGAACAACACCACCCTCGACGAGATGCTCGGCAGCCTGCTGGGCACCTCCACCGTCGGTGAGCTGCTCAACGACGCCGGCATCGGCAACCAGCATCTGAGCGAACTGCTCGACGCCGCGTTCAACGGCCAGACCTTGGGCTCGCTGCTGGGCAGCACCGACATCGGCGGCACCCACCTGGACAGCCTGCTGGACACCCTGCTGGGCGACATGACGCTGGGTTCGGTGCTGGGCGGCTTGGACTTCGCCACCACCGACCTCGACGCGCTGGTCGGTGACTTCCTGGGCGGCCAGACCATCGCCGACCTGCTCGGCAGCTTCGACCTGGTCAACACCGACCTCGACGCGCTGATCGGCGATCTGCTGGGCGACGGGACGCTCAACCAGCTGCTCACCGACATGGGCTTCGGCAGCGAGACCGTCAACAGCCTGCTGGCCGAGTACGGGCTGACGGACATGGTGCTGATCGATACGCACATCGGCGATCTCGGGGGCTTCTTCGCCTCCCTGTTCGGCGGCATGTAACCGCCACCCATCCAGGAATCGATTCGGAGAACCTGATGCTGCAGACCCTTCGCCCCTACCTCACCCCCGGCGTCGCCCTCGTCGGCGCCGGGCTCGTCGCCGTCGTCCCCGCCGTGGCGCCGATCCCCGCCGTCCCCATGCCGTCGCCGACCCAGCACCACGCGGTGGCGCTCACCGCCGACCCGGCCGCCGATGTGACCGACATGCTGACCAGCTGGGGCCTGCTGCCGACGATCACGATCAACGCGGTGCCGTTGCCGGCGACGGTCGACATCGAGCTGGGTTCGACGCTGAGCACGCTGCTGGAGGTGATCGGCCCGTTCATCACGCTGTCCAACGCCTGGACCGAGATCACCGACGAGCTGGCCGCCGACCCGGCCAACTTCTTGTCGATCCTGTTCAACGCGCCGGGTGCGTTGATCAATGCGTTCCTCTACGGCACCGCCGGTGTCGACCTGGCGGGCACCACGATCCCGTTGTTCAACGGGCTGCTGGTGGCCCCGCACACCGCGTCCGTCGACATGCAGCTGGGCCAGCTGGTGGACCTGGCCGGGGTGGGCAACACCACGCTGGGCGATCTGCTCGACATGGCCGGTGTCGGGGACGAATCGGTGGGGGGCCTGTTGACCGCGCTGCTCGACGGCATGGGCTTCGGGCATCTGACCGTGACCGGGCTGCTCACCGAGTTCGGCATCGGTGACGAGTCGATCGCCGGGCTGGCGGCCAACCTGCTCGACGTGATGGGCATCGGCAACCCGACCATCGCCGGCCTGGCCGACCAGGTCGGCCTGGGTGACGAGTCGATCGCGCAGGTGCTGATCGGGCTGCTGGATCAGGCCGGCATCGGCAACCCGACGCTGGCCGGGCTGCTCAGTCAGTTCGGGCTCGGTGAGCAGACCGTGGGTGAGCTGGCGACCAGCCTGCTGCAGTCGGCCGGCGTGGAAGACACCACCATCACCGGCCTGGTCAGCCAACTCGGCCTGGGCGACCTCACCATCGGCGACGCGCTCAAAGAGCTGGTCAACGCCACGGTGGGCGGCGATGCCACCGTCACCGACGTGCTCGCGCAGTTCGGCGGCGCGGATCTGACCCTCGGCAGCATGATCAACCCGCTGCTGGACGCCTCCGGTTTCGCCGACCAGACCCTCGCCGAACTGTTCGACACCATGCTGACCGGAATGTTCGGCGGCACCCCCAGCACCGACATCACGCTCAGCGATCTGGTGCTCCAGATCCTGCAGAGCTCCGGCTACGACATGACCCTGTCGGAGGTGCTGGACAGCTCGACGATGAGCAACATGACGTTGACCGACTTGCTGGCCGGCACCGACATCGGCAACGAGAAGTTCACCGACCTGCTGACCGAAGCCGGCGTGGGCAGCCAGACCCTGCGCGACCTCGCCGGGGACCAGCTCCCGCTGCCGGACATCACCTGCCCGCTGCTGCCGGGTCTCTACAACGTCTCCTGCGACGCCACCCTCAACAGCCTGATGGGCAAGAACACCCTGCTGCAGACCTTGCAGAACCTGCACAGCGCCGGGGCGCCGGCGCTGGGCGTGGCGCCGGGCACCTCGTTCGCCGACCTCACCCTGGGCCAGCTGCTCAGCGCGACCGGCCAGGGCAACGAGAAACTCAGTGAAATCCTGCTCGGCCTGCCCCTGACCACTCCGGTCGACAGCATCCTGCACAACCTGGGGTTGGACACCGTCACCGTGAGCGGCCTGCTCAACAACGGCTTCGGGGACCTGCTGAACACCAGCGTGCTGTCGATGTTGAGTTCCTGGGGCCTGAACAACCTGAGCATCGACACCGTGATCGACCGGCTGGGCCTGGACGTCACGATCAACGGCCTGCTGAGCAACCTCGGCCTGAACAACGTCGACATCGGCAGCGTCATCGACCATGTCCTGGGCGGCCTGACCTTCGGCTCGATCGCCAATGACCTGGGGCTCAACACGGTTCACCTGGACGGGTTCCTGGAGAGCCTGCTGGGCGGCGCCAAGGTCGGCACCCTGCTCGACGACTTGAACCTCAACAGCGTCCCGCTGGACGAGATCCTCGACCGGCTGCTCGGCGGCGTCACGGTCAACGACATCGCCAACGCGCTGGGCCTGGGCACCGTCGAACTCGACTCGCTGGTCGCCAGCCTGGGACTCGACGGCCTGACCATCAACGACGTGATCGACGACCTGGGTATGGGTGGCCTGAACCTGGACAGCCTGCTGGCCAACATGGGCATCGACAGCACCGACCTGATCAGCGTCAGTCTCGGACAACTCGGCGGGCTGTTCGGCTTCTAGGCCGGACCCGGACGACCTCGGCAAACCATCACCTCATGAAACAAGAACGGATGACAGCAATGGGTGGCAAGCGCGACGGTGCAATGCGGCGGACCATCGGAGCCGGCACCGCGGTGGGTGCGTTCCTGGCGTTCGGGATCAGCCCGCTGTCTGCCGCGCCGGCCCAGGCCGACGAGCTGGACGTGATCGTCGACCTGCTTGGCGCCGACCTCGGCGCGGCGGTCACCAACCTCGATGACCCGTCGTCGTGGCAGACCGTGCTGGACCCGGACGCCTGGGCGCCGCTGCTGGCCAACCTCGACGGCGGCTGGGATGCCGGGGTGGGCTCGGCGGCGGCGTCGGATCCGTTCAGCGACCTGTTCAACACCTGGTTCTACGAGCCGACGCATTCGGCGATCGAAGGTTTGATCAATAGTTCGTTCGGGTTGCAGGTCGGTGGGTTCTTCAACTCGTTGACCGGTGTGTATCTGATCGGTGACGGTGCCGAGGGCACGGCCGTCAATCCCGATGGCGGCGCCGGTGGGTTGTGGCTCGGCGACGGCGGTGACGGGTATGGCCTGACCGGCAGCGGTGGTGATGCGGGTTGGTTCTTCGGCGACGGCGGTAACGCCGGCAGTGCCTCGGACGCCGGCTCGGCCGGTAGTGGGGTGGCCGGGGTCGGCGGCAACGGCGCCTTCCTGTTCGGCAACGGCGGCAACGGCGGCGACGGGGTCGTCGGCGGTGATGGCGGCGCCGGCGGTAACGGCGGGTTCTTCTTCGGTATCGGTGGCGACGGCGGCGGCGGCGGTACCGGTGTGGACGGCACCGCACTGCACATCGCCGGTGGCAACGGCGGCGCCGGCGGTGCCGGTGGCCGCGGCGGCACCCTGGTGGGCCGGGGCGGTGCCGGTGGTAACGGTGGCCTCGGTGGTGACGGCGTCGACGGGGTGGCCGGCACCGCCGGCACGCTGGGCAGCTTCACCGCCGGCGGTAACGGCAACGGTGGGGTCGGCGCCAACGGTGGTTCCGGCGGCAACGGCGGCAACGGTGGTGCCGGCGGTGCTGCGGGTTCCGGCGGCCTGTTGGGCGCGGCCGGCGACGCCGGCTCGGGTGGTGCCGGCGGCGATGGCGGCGACAGCGGCGCCGGCGGCAACGGCGGCGACGGTGCGGCCGGGACCGCCACCCATGTCAACGGCGGCAACGGTGGCCATGGTGGTGAGATCGGTGCCGCCGGTGTCGCGGGCAAGGGCGGCGCCGCGGGCGCCGGTAGCGGCGGGAGCGACGGTGTCGCGGGCAGCGCGGGTACGGCTGCCACCGCCAGTGGTAACGGCGGCAACGGTGGTGCCGGCTTCAATGCGATCAACCCCGGCCAGGCCGCCGGTGACGGTGGCCGCGGCGGCGACGCGGGCTCGACCGGCAACGGCGGCAACGGCGGTGCCGGTGGCCACGGTGCCATCGGGACCGCTGGGGGCACGAACAGTTCCGGCACCGGGGTGCAGGGCGGCGCCGGGGGCGCGGCGGGCAATGGCGGTGCCGGCGGTGCCGGCGGGACGGTGTCGGGTAACGGCGGCAACGGTGGTGCCGGCGGGATCGGCGGCACCGGCGGTACCGGTGGTGCCGGCGCCACCGGCAGCACGGGCAAGGACGCGATCGCCGGGACCGGCAATATCGGCGGGATCGGCGGCAACGGCGGCAACGGCGCCGCCGGCGGGACCGGTGGACTGGGTGGCAATGGTGGCGCCGGTGGTGCGGCCGCGCACGGTGTGGTCGGTGCTGGCGGCGTCGGTGGTGTCGGTGGTGTCGGTGGCGCCGGCGGTGACGCCGGCGACGGTGGTGTCGGCGGTACCGGTGCCGGTGGTGGTTTGGCTGCTGCTGCCGGTAGCGGCGGCAACGGCGGCAACGGTGGTGCGGTCGGCGCCGGCGGCGCCGGCGGTACCGGGGGCCAGTGCCGGGGGCGCGGTCGCGGCCACCGGTGCTACCGGTGTGGCGGGCACCGGTGGCGATGGTGGAGCCGGTGGACAAGGCGGTGCGGGGCAGTTGTTGGGCAGTGGCCTGGCCCAAGCCGGTGGTGTCGGCGGGCACGGTGGCAATGCCGGTGCGGTCGGTGACGGTGGCGCCGGTGGTGTCGGCGGCAATGGGGCGACCGGTGCCGCCGGGATCACGGGCGGTTCGGGTAACGGCACCACGGGATCGGCCGGTGGTGACGGCGGTGCCGGCGGTGTCGGTGGCGCCGGCGGGGCGACCTCGGGCAATGGTGGTGTCGGTGGCGCCGGTGGTGTCGGTGGTACCGGTGGTGTCGGTGGTACCGGGGCGAACGGCACCGATGGTGCCGATGCGATCGCCGGCAGTGGCGGCAACGGCGGTGATGGTGGCGACACCACCACGGTGGGCGGCAACGGCGGTGCCGGTGGTGTCGGTGGCGCCGGCGGTGCCGGGGGCACCGCAGCCCACGGCACCACGGGTGGTCAGGGCGCAGGTGGTGTCGGCGGCGTAGGTGGCGCGGCCGGCAACGGCGGTACCGGTGGTGCCGGCGGCGACGGCGCCGGTGGCGGCAACAACGCGGTCGCCGGTGTCGGGGGCCGCGGCGGTCACGGTGGTGCCGCCGGCCAAGCCGGTGCCGGTGGTGTCGGCGGCGTGGGCGGCAATGGCCAGGCGGCCAGTGGTGCCGGGGGTGCAGCCGGTTCGGCGACCGGGGGTGCCGGGGGCGATGGTGGCGACGGCCAGGTGCTGGCCGATGGCACGGTGCAGGCAGGTGGTGCCGGTGGGCGTGGTGGTGATGCCGCGGCGATCGGTAACGGTGGTGTCGGCGGTAACGGTGGCGCCGGCGCGGCCGGTGCGGCCGGCGATCGGGATGCGGCCGGTAACGGTCTGACCGGTGGTAACGGTGCTGCCGGTGGTGTCGGTGGCGCCGGGGGCTCCGGCGGCAGTGTCTCCGGTGACGGTGGCGCGGGCGGTCGTGGTGGTGCCGGCGGCGCCGGAGGTAACGGTGGCAACGCCGGGTTCGTGACTCCGGGCAGCGGTGATTCGGGTGCTAACGGTGGGTCCGGGGGCACCGGCGGGTCCGGGGGTATCGGTGGTGCGGGCGGTAGTGCCGGCAATGGCCGAGGTGGTGAAGGTGGCCAAGGCGGTACCGCCGGTAGCGCCGGCAACGGCGGCAATGGTGGCGTCGGCACCGGCGGCGGTACCGGTGCGACCGCCGGCAGTGGCGGCAACGGCGGCAACGGCGGCCAGCAGGGCACCGCGGGTATCGGCGGTGCCGGCGGCACCGGCAGCGGCGCCGGCCACAACGGGGTGACCGGTGCCAGCGGTGCCGCGGGCGGCGGCGGCAACGGCGGCCAGGGCGGCCGTGGCGGCGACGGCCGGGAACTCGCCGATGGCACCATGCAGGTCGGTGGCGCCGGCGGTGTCGGCGGCAACGCCGGGGCGATCGGCGACGGTGGCCGCGGCGGTGACGGTGGTGCCGGCGCCAGCGGCACGGTGGGCTCGGTCAACAGCGTGAACGGCGCCAACGGCGCCACCGGTGGTGTCGGTGGTGCCGGTGGCCGCGGCGGATCGGTCTCCGGCAACGGTGGTGCCGGTGGTGTCGGCGGGCACGGCGGTAACGGCGGTAACGGCGCGACCGGTCTGACCGGCACCGCAGGCACCGCCGCGATCGCCGGCAGCGGTGGCAACGGCGGCAACGGCGGTGACGGCCTCGATGGCGGCAACGGCGGCACCGGTGGTGCCGGTGGCCGCGGCGGCGTGGGTGGCACCGCCGCCCACGGCACCGCGGGCGCGGCCGGTCTCGGCGGCGTCGGCGGTAACGGCGGCAACGGTGGTGCCGGCGGTAACGGCGGTGCGGGTGGCACCGGCGCCGGCGGCGGCCACAACCTGGTCGCGGGCAACGGCGGCGACGGCGGCGACGCGGGCAGCGGCGGCCAGGGGGCCGCCGCCGGACAAGGTGGCCTCAGCGGCGACGGAACCAGCCAGCGGGCCGGCGGTACCGCGGGCGTGGCGACCATCGGCGGCGGCAACGGTGGCCGCGGTGGTGACGGCGGCGCCGGCCAGGTGCTGTCCAGTGGCGATTCCCAGGCCGGCGGCAACGGCGGCGCGGGCGGTGACGCAGGTGCTGTCGGCACCGGCGGGGCCGGCGGGAACGGCGGCGTGGGCGCGACCGGGTCCGCGGGTGTCACCGACGCCGGCGGCGACGGCAGCCACGGCGGCAACGGCGCGGCCGGCGGCAACGGCGGTGTCGGCGGCGCGGGCGGCTTCATTTCCGGTGACGGCGGCGCGGGTGGCCAGGGCGGCGCCGGCGGCGACGGCGGCGCGGGCGGCAACGGTCTGGCCGGCAACGCGGGCGTGACCGACGCGGCCAACCAGGGCACCGACGGCGACAACGGCGGCGACGGCGGCGACGGCGGAAACGCCGGACACGGCGGTAACGGCGCGGCCGGTGGCACCGCGGCCCACGGCGACGCGGGCGCGGCCGGCGCAGGCGGTGTCGGTGGTACCGGTGGAGCGGCCGGTAACGGTGGTACCGGCGGTCGCGGCGGTGATGGTGCCGGCGGTGGCCTGGACCTGGTGGCCGGGACCGGTGGCAACGGCGGCGACGGCGGTCTGGTCGGGAAAGCCGGCACCGGTGCGGCCGGTGGTACCGGGGCCGACGGCAGCCACGCCGCGGACGGCGCGGACGGCGCCGCAGGCCACTCCGACGGTGGTGCGGGTGGCAACGGCGGTGCCGGGCAGATCTTGTTCGACGGCACGGTGCAGGTCGGTGGCCAGGGCGGCAACGGCGGCGACGCGGGGACGGTGGGCACCGGCGGGGCCGGCGGCAACGGCGGGGCCGGCGCCACCGGCACGGCCGGGGCCACCGACGCCTCCGGTAACGGCACGCACGGCGGCAACGGCGGACTGGGCGGCAACGGCGGCACCGGTGGTGCCGGCGGCACGGTCGCCGGCGACGGCGGCGTGGGCGGTCAGGGCGGTGTCGGTGGTGCCGGCGGTGTCGGCGGCGCCGGGGTCAACGCCAGCGTGGCCGGCCAGAACGGTGGCAACGGCGGCATGGCCGGCGACGGCGGCCAGGGCGGTGTCGGCGGCCAGGGCGGCACCGCGGCACACGGCGCCGGTGGTGCCGGTGGCCGCGGTGGTGCGGCCGGCGACGCCGGCAACGGCGGTCAGGGCGGCACCGGGGTCGGCGGCGGTGCGGCCACCACCGCCAGCAAGGGCGGCAACGGCGGGACCGGTGGCGAGCGCGGCACCGCCGGCGAGGGCGGCGAAGGCGGCACCGGCAGCGCCCATGACGGCGCGCACGGCGCCCTGGGCGCCGACGGTGGCGGCGGTAACGGCGGCAACGGCGGTGCGGGCGGCAACGGTGTCGGCGTGCTCAACAACGTCGGCCAATCCGGCGGCAGCGGCGGACTCGGCGGCGCGGCCGGCAGCCACGGTAACGGCGGCGACGGCGGTGCCGGCGGTAAGGGCGCCGTCGGAGTCAACCCGGTGGCGCCCACCCCGGGCGGCACCAACACCGCGGCGGCCACCGGCGGTAACGGCTCGGACTGCGGCAGCACCGTGGCGATCTCCTCCTGCACCGCCGGGGCCGGCACCAACGGCACCGCGGGCAACGATGCCAACAACGGTGGACACATCCAGAACGGCGGCAACGGCGGCACCGGCGGGCGGGCGAACACCGGGGCCCCGCTCGGCACCACCGCCACCGGCGGCAAGGGCGGCGACGGCGGCGACGGCGGGGTCGCCGGCAACGGTGGCAACGGTGGCACCGGCGGCTACGGCTACGTCGGCGGCAGCTCGAGCAGCGGACACGGCGGCGCTGGCGGCGACGGCGGCGACGGCGGCAACGGGATCAGCGGTGTCACCGGCGGCAACGGTGGTGCCGGTGGTGCCGGTGGTGCTGGTGGCTCGGTCGAGGGCGTCGGTGGCAACGGCGGCGTCGGCGGCGCGGCCGGCAGCGGCGGCGCCGGCACCGTAGGCGGTAACGGCGGCAACGGCGGCACCGGTGGCCAGGCCTACATGGCGGCGCCGATCGGCAGCACGTCCGCGGTCGGCGGTAACGGCGGTAACGGCGGTAACGGCGGCTACGGCGGCGACGGTGGTAACGGCGGCGTCGGTGGCGCCGGCGGCGACGCGGGCGCGGCCGGGGCGGACGGCGCGGGTCAAGCCGGTGCCGGTGGTGCCGGTGGCGACGGTGGTAACGGCGGTGCCGGTGGTAACGGCGGTGACGGCGGTGACGGCGGCAGTACCAGCCGAGGCACCGGGGCGGGCAGCCAGACCGCCGGCCAGGGCGGCACCGGCGGGACCGCGGACACCGGCGGCAGCGGCGGCACGGCCGGCGCCGGGGGCGCCGGGGGCCACAACGCCGACGGCTCGAGCGCAGCCAACGGTGCGGGCGGCACGCACGGGACCGACGGCGCCGGCGGCGCCGCCGGCAGCACCGGGGTGACCGGCAGCACCGGCTAGGGCACCGACGGCCCCGACAACGGTCAACGAACCAACCATTCCTGTTCAAGTAGTGAGGGACTCCCAGTGATCAGTAAGCGCAACAACGCAACTCGGGTTGGTCGCCGGGTTCTCGGCGCAGCCTCGGCGATGGCGGCGGCAGTGGCGTTCGGGATGACGCCGCTGGCGTCGACGCCGTCGGCGCAGGCCGATGGTGAGCTGGATTGGCTGTTGGACCTGTTCAGCCCGGCCGCGTGGCCGGGTGCGGACACCGACGCCGCCGGGGCGATCGACTGGGGATCGCTGTTCGAGCCGTCGGCCGGGATCGCCGGTGCCGACCCGTTCGACCTCACCGCGCTGGTCGACGAGTACCTCTACACCCCGTTGCACGCCGGGATGCTCGACTGGATCGAGAGCCCGCTGGGCATCCAGGTGGACACCTTCGTCAACGACACGTTCGGTTTCGGTTCGCTGATCATCGGCAACGGCGCGGTCGGAGTGGCCGATGTCGACGGCGGTAACGGCGGTGCCGGCGGGTGGCTGTTCGGCGACGGCGGTAACGGTGTCGACGGCGGTGCCGGTGGCGCGGCCGGCCTGTTCGGCAACGGCGGTAACGGCGGCGACGGTCTGCCGGGCGTTGACGGTGGCAACGGCGGTGCCGGTGGTTCGTTGATGGGCATCGGCGGTAACGGTGGTGCCGGTGGCGACGACGGCGGTAACGGTGGTGACGGCGGCAACGGGGTCGGCTGGCTGTTCGGCACCGGCGGTAACGGTGGTGCCGGTGGTGCCGGCGTCCTAGGCGCGGACGGTGTGGCCGGCGCGGCGGGCTCATGGGCTGACGGTGGCTCCGGTGCCGGGACGGCCGGTGGCAATGGCGTGCTCGGCGGCAACGGCGGCAACGGTGGTGCCGGCGGCAAGGCGACGGGCCTGGTGGGCAGCGGCGGCAACGGCGGTGCCGGCGGTGTCGGCGGTGTGGGCGGTAACGGTGCCCGCGGTGGCGATGGTGCGGCCGGCGACTGGACGCAGGCCACCAGCAACGGCAACGGTGGTGACGGTGCGGTCGGCGGCGACGGTGCCTCCGGTGGTGCCGGTGGCAACGGTGGTGCTGCCGGATCGGGTTCGTCGTTGGGCTCTTCGGGCGTCAACGGCCTCGGCGGCCATGGTGGTGCCGGCGGCAATGCCGGGATCGCCGGAAACGGTGGTGACGGGGCCGAAGGCACGATGGGTCACGCCGACGGCGGCCGGGGTGCCGACGGCGGTAACCCGGGTGCGGCCGGACACGGTGGTGAAGGTGGCCTGACCGGTGGTTCCACCACCGAGCGTGCGGACAGCGGCGCCGATGGCCAGGCGGCCACCGACGGCGGCAACGGCGGCAACGGCGGTGCCGGGTTCGACGTGGCGGGCTACAACGCCGAGCACTCCGGCGATGCGGGCTTCAAGGCGCTGTCGATCGCCGGTGGCAACGGTGGCGCCGCCGGTAACGCGGGCCTGGTCGGCAACGGCGGTATCGGTGGCGACGGTGGTAACGGCGGTAACGGTGGCGCCGGCGGTAACGGTGGCTTCGGCGGCGGCAAGGGCGGTACCGGTGGTAACGGCGGCAACGGTGGTGCCGGTGGTGCCGCGGGTGCACTCAGCGGCGCCGGCGGCCAGGGCGGTAACGGCGGCCTGGGCGGCGACGGCGGCCGCGGCGGCAACGGCACCGGCGCCAACAGCAATGCCGGCTCCGGCGGCGACGGCGGCAAGGGTGGTATCGGCGGCCAGGGCGGCGCCGGGCAGCAGGGCACTACCGGTACCTACACCGACAGCGACGGCAACGGCGGAAACGGCACCAACGGCGGTGCCGGCGGTATCGGTGGCGACGGCGGTAAGGGCGGCGACGCCGGAACCGCGACCGGCACCGGAAATCTCGGCGCCAACGGCGACGGCGGCGCCGGTGGTAAGGGCGGTAACGGCGGCTCGGCCGGCGACGGCGGCCGGGGTGCCGACGGTGACGTCGTCAACGTCGACGGCGGCAACGGCGGCAATGGCGGTGACGTGGGCGCCTCGGGTGCCGGCGGCAACGGCGGCGCGGCAGGCGCGGGTGGTACCGGCGGCAACGCCGGCGCCCAGGGCGCCGGCGGCGACTCCCCGACGACCGGCGGTAACGGCGGCGACGGCGGCAATGGCTTCAGCTCCGGCACCGTAGGTGTCAACGGCGGTAACGGCGGCTCCGGCGGTAACGGCGGCGACCACGGCACCGGTGGTAACGGCGGCGCCGGTGGTGACGGTTTCACCGGTGTGGCGGGCGTGAGCGCCACCGTCGCGGGCGATTCGGGCACCAGCGGTGGCGACGGCACCGACGGCGGCTCCGGCGGCTCCGGCGGCCTGGGCGGCTCGATCGCGGGTGACGGTGGCAACGGCGGCTCCGGCGGTAAGGGCGGCTCCGGCGGCAACGGCGGCAACGGCCTGGCCGGTGCCCAGGTGAGCACGGCCGGGGCGGCCGGAAACGACGGCGGCTCCGGGGGCAACGGCGGCAACGCCGGCTCCGGTGGCGCGGGCGGTAACGCCGGCGGCACGGCCGGCGGCTCGGGCAACGCGGGCACCAACGGCACCGGTGGCGCGGGCGGTAACGGCGGTAACGCCGGTACGGCGGGAGACGGCTCGGCTGGCGGTAACGGCGATGCCACCCATGTCGACGGCGGCCGCGGCGGCAACGGCGGCGACATCGGCACTGCGGGTACCTCCGGCGACGGCGGCGCGGTCGGTACCGGCGGCAGCGGCGGCAACGCGGGCGCGCACGGCGATGACGGCACGGCCATCACCGGCCCGGCCGGCAACGGCGGCGCCGGCGGCGCCGGGTACGACGCAGCCGGCGACGCCAACGCCGCGGGCGGTACCAGCGGTGGCAACGGCGGCGCCGGCGGTAACGGCGGCAATGCCGGCAACGGTGGCGACGGCGGCAATGCCGGTAACGGCAAGACCGGTGTCGGTGGCGACGGTGCCGCGGGCACCGCGGGCACCGCGGCCAACCCCGATGGCGGTATCGGCGGCTCGGGCACCGGCGGCGGTAACGGCGGCAAGGGCGGCGCCGGCGGTAACGGCGGCCTGCTGAGCAGCAACATCGCCGGCAACGGCGGCGTCGGCGGTGACGGCGGCAACGGTGGCGACGGCGGCACCGGCGGCGCGGGCTTCAACCCGACCGCAGCGGGTGCCAACGGCGGCAACGGCGGCAACGGTGGTCAGGCCGGTTCCGGTGGCAACGGCGGGGCCGGCGGCAGTGCCGGCACCGCGCAGTCGGGAACCGTGGTCGGCAGCAACGGCGACGGCGGCCAAGGTGGCAACGCCGGCAGCGCCGGTAAGGGTGGTGACGGCGGCCGGGGTGCCGACGGTAACGCGACCACGATCAACGGCGGCAAGGGCGGCAACGGCGGTGACCCGGGCAGCGTCGCGGGCAGTGGCGGCACCGGCGGTGCGGCCGGCACCACGGCCGGGGGCGGCGGTACCCACGGCACCGACGGCAGTACCGGTAGCGCCGTGCAGGGCCCGTCCGGCAACGGCGGCAACGGCGGCAACGGCTACACCCCGACCACTTCTGGCGCTTCGGGCGGCAACGGCGGCGCGGGCGGCAACGGCGGTCTCGCGGGTAACGGCGGCAACGGTGGCTCCGGTGGCGATGGCATAGCCGGCGTTGACGGTCAGTCCCAGACTGGGGCCGGGGTGACCGGCGGCAACGGCACCGTCGGCGGCAACGGCGGCAGTGGCGGCAAGGGCGGTAACGGCGGTCTGTTGGCCACCAACACCGCCGGCAACGGCGGCGCCGGTGGTGTCGGTGGCAAGGGCGGTAACGGCGGCAGCGGCGGCGCCGGGTCCACCAGTGCCACCGTGCCCAACGGCGGTCGCGGTGGCGACGGTGGCACCGGTGCCGCCGGTGGTAACGGCGGCGCGGGCGGCACGGCTGGGACCGCACAGAACGGCAGTGTGTCCGGCGCCAACGGCGCCAACGGCAACGGCGGTGCCGGTGGTCTCGGTGGTAACGGCGGCAACGGTGGCCAGGCCGGCCACCCCGCCAGCGGTGCCTGGAACTTGGGTGCCGGCGGTGCCGGCGGCAACGGCGGTGTCGGCGGCAACGGCGGCGTTGCGGGTGCCGGCATCAGCAGCACCGGGGTTCGCGGTGACGGCGGCAACGGCGGCAACGGCGGTATCGGTGGCGCCTCAGCCGATGGCGGCACCCAGCCGGGGACCGTCCCGACGGCGGGCTCGGCAGGCAACGGCGGTAACGGCGGCGATGGCGGCACCGGGTATCACGCCGGCAACGGCGGCAACGGTGGCACCGGCGGGCTGGGCGACCCGAAAGCCGCCGTGGGCGGCACGGTCGGTGCGATCAGCGGCAACGGCGGTAACGGCGGTGTCGGTGGTGCCGCTACTTCGGTGGCCAACGGCGGCGATGGCAACGGTGGTACCGGCGGCAACGGTGGTACCGGCGGTCAGGCCGGGGTGAACCAGGCCGGTGGTACCGGCGGTGCCGGCGGCGCGGGCGGCAACGGCGGCACTGTCGGCAACGGTGGTGACGGCGGTAAGGGCGGCCAGGGCGGCGCCAGCGCTCCCGGCATCAACCAGGGCACCGGCAACTACGACGGTGCCGGCGGCAACTACGGGGTCCACGGCGGCACCGGCGGCGTCGGTGGTGCCGGTGGTGCCGGTGGCTCGGTCTCCGGTAACGGCGGTGACGGCGGCCAGGGCGGTGCCGGCGGTAACGGCGGTGTCGGCGGTAACGGCGGCAACGGCAAGGACGGCACCGGCGTGCCGGCCAAGGGCGGCGGCACCGGCGGCGTCGGCGGTCAGGGCGGTCAGGGCGGTAACGGTGGCGCCGGCGGTCAGGGCGGTGCGGCCACCAACGGCACCGGCGGCAACGGCGGCGACGGCGGAGCCGGCAGCAACGGCAACACCGGCGGCGCCGGTGGTAACGGCGGCGGGTCCTGGGGCCTGTACTCCGCCGGCAATGCCGGCAACGGCGGACTCGGCGGCAACGGTGGTACCGGTGGCGCCGGCGGCGCCGGCGGTGCCAGTGCCAACGGCGCGGGCGGCCAGGGCGGTAACAGTGGCCATGGCGGCGACGGTGGCACCGGCGGTGTCGGTGGTAACGGCGGCGGTGGCTACAACAGCAAGGACGGCGGCTCCGGTGGCAACGGCGGCGGAGCCGGTACTGCGGGCACTGCGGGCACCGGCGGCGACGGCACCCCGGCCGGCGGCTCCGGAAGCTCCGGTGGCGACGGCAGCGGCGGTGGCCAGGGTGCGGGCGGCAACCATGGCTAGCCACCCTCCCGGCGCGAACGCGCGTGTCCCCGGCCCGGCACTTCGTGCCGGGACCGGGAACCCGCACGCACGCGCGGTTCACCAAGTGGCCGGGTGCAATCCGGTAGCTGTCTTTTCGTTCACCACCATTCACCTCAACGGGGGTCGTCTCTAATGGTTCGTAAGCACCACAGCAACCGTCGTCGCGCCGTCGGCGCCGCGGGAGCACTGAGCGCCTTCCTGGCCTTCGGGATCACCCCGTTGACCCCGGCGCCGGTCGCGCAGGCCGGCCCCGACCTGGACTGGCTGATCGACCTGTTCACCCCCGCCGACGGCGGTGCCGCCACCGATGCCGGCGGGTGGGACCTGTCGGCGTGGCTGAACCCCGAGGCGTGGACCGGCCACCTGGCCGATCTCGGCGGCGGCTCGGCCGCGGACCTGCCCGCGGGACTGGCCGCCGGTAGCGCATTCGACCTGACGTCGCTGATCGACCAGTTCATCTACACGCCGTTCCACGACGGGATGGTGGACTGGATCGACAGCCCGTTCGGCACGCAGGTGGACGGGTTCATCAACAGCTGGTTCGGTTTCGGCACGATGATCATCGGCAACGGTGCCGCGGGTACCGCCGAGCATCCCGACGGTGGCAACGGCGGCTGGATCTACGGTGACGGCGGCGCGGGCTATGACGGTTCGCTGACCGGTGTGGCTGGTGGTGACGGTGGCGCGGGCGGCATGATCGGCAACGGTGGTGCCGGTGGTGCCGGGGGTGATGGATTCGACGGTGGTGACGGTGGGGCCGGCGGTACCTGGAACGGTGTCGGTGGTGCCGGTGGCGACGGTGGGGCTGGCGGTAACGGTGGTGCCGGTGGTGCGGGGGTCGGCTGGATCTTCGGTGTCGGCGGTGCCGGTGGTGTCGGCGGCGACGGTGTGGTCGGCAATGTGGGTGCGGCAGGTGTGGCCGGCATCGACAGCGGCAACGGTGGTGTCGGTGGCAACGGTGGTGTCGGTGGCAACGGTGGTGTCGGTGGCGCGGCCAAGTCGGTGTTCTTCGGTTCCGGTGGCAAGGGCGGCGCGGCCGGTGACGGCGCCAACGGTGGCGCCGGCGGACGTGGTGTCTCCGGTGATGACGGCACCGCCGGTGGCGACGGCAGCTTCGCCAACGGCGGTTCGGGCACCGGCGGTGACGGCACCGCCGGTGGCGACGGCGGCAACGGCGGTGCCGGCGGCGACGGCGGCGCGAGCGGAAACGCCGGCGCCGCGGGCATCACCCATGCCCTGTTCGGCTCCGACGGCAGCACCGGCAGCACCGGTCACGGCGGCAACGGTGGTGCCGGCGGCAACGGCGGAGACTCCGGTGTCGGCGGCAACGGCGGCGCGGGTGCCGCGGGGACGGCGATCAACCGGGACGGCGGTGACGGCGGTAACGGCGGCGCCACCGGCACGGCGGGCACCGGTGGCGCGGGCGGTCACGCCGGCACGGGCGGCAGCGACGGACAATCCGGCAACGGCGGCGAGGCATCGACGGGTGCGGCACGCGGTGGCGCGGGCGGTGACGGATACAACGCGGCCGCCGACCCGAATGCGGCGCCGGGAACCGACGGCGGCAATGGCGGTAAGGGCGGCAATGCCGGTGACAACGGCGTGGCGGGCGTCGGCGGCAACGGTGGTAGCGGTGCTGCCGGCCTGGCCGGCGTCGAGAGCACGACTGCGGATGAAGACGGCACCGCCGGCGGCAGTGGTGGTGCGGGCGGCAACGGCGGGGTCGGCGGGCTGAACGCCGACGGGATCACTCATGCCGCCACGGGTATCGGCGGTGACGGCGGAGCCGGTGGCCAGGGCGGCAACGGCTACACCGGTCTCAGCGGAGCCAACGCCGGTGACGACGGCGAATCCGGCACCAACGGTGGTGCCGGCGGCAACGGCGGCGTCGGGGGTACCGGTTCGGTCGCGGGCGTCCATGGTGCCGGTGGGCTCGGCGGCAACGGTGGTAGCGGCGGCAACGGCGCCACGGGTGACGACGGCTCCGATGGGACGGCCGACGACCGCGACGGCGCGGCCGGGCAAGACGGCGGCGACGGCGGCAACGCCGGCCACGGTGGCGCCGGCGGCGAGGGCGCCGACGGTGCCGCGGCCAGCGGCAGCGACGGCACGGCCGGTATCGGTGGTAACGGTGGCGCCGGCGGTGACGGCCTGGCCGGTGTCGACAGCACGGCCGCGGGTGTGGACGGCACCGCGGGCGGCAGTGGTGGTGCGGGCGGCAACGGCGGGGTCGGCGGGCTGAACGCCGACGGGATCACTCATGCCGCCACCGGTTTCGGCGGTGACGGCGGTGCCGGTGGTCGGGGCGGTGACGGCTTCACCGGCGGCGACGGTGCGACGGCCGGTGCCGATGGTGTCAGCGGCACCAACGGTGGTGCCGGTGGGAACGGTGGCGCCGGCGGCAGCGGCTCTGTCGAGGGTTCCCACGGTGCCGGTGGGGCCGGCGGCAACGGCGGTAGCGGCGGCAACGGCGCCGCGGGCGGTAAGGGGTCCGATGGGACCACGGTCAACCACGACGGCGCGGCCGGTCAAAACGGCGGCAACGGTGGCAACGCCGGCCACGGTGGCGCCGGCGGTGAGGGCGCCGACGGTGCCGCGGCCAGTGGCAGCGACGGCACGGCCGGCGCCGGTGGTAACGGTGGCGCCGGCGGTAACGGCCTGGCCGGCACCGACAGCACGACCGCGGGTGTGGCCGGCAGCGCCGGTGGCAACGGCGGCAAGGGCGGCAACGGCGGGGTCGGCGGCTTGAACGCCGACGGGACCACTCATGCCGCCACCGGTATCGGCGGTGACGGCGGCGCCGGCGCCAAGGGTGGCAACGGCTTCACCGGCGGCGACGGCGTTGCGCCGGGTGCTGATGGCGTGAGCGGCACCAATGGCGGTAACGGTGGTAACGGTGGTGCCGGGGGTACCGGTTCCACCGTGGGCGCCCATGGTGCCGGTGGTGTCGGCGGCAACGGCGGTAGCGGCGGCAAGGGCGCGGCCGGCAGTGCGGGTGTGGATGGCAC